>Ga0187777_10000047_pt1 | contig 87619 bp, 64 predicted proteins | sample 1015_Q2_SP5_10_M_FD_132416 | JGI IMG/M metagenome (GOLD analysis project Ga0187777, IMG submission 132416) | Tropical peat soil microbial communities from peatlands in Department of Meta, Colombia - 1015_Q2_SP5_10_MG | ecosystem: Environmental > Terrestrial > Soil > Wetlands > Peat | place... | reverse complement strand
GGGATTGTGCTTCTGCAACACCTTGGTGATGGCCGCCGTCAAGGTCGTCTTGCCGTGATCAATGTGACCAATCGTCCCCACGTTGCAGTGCGGCTTGGTCCGTTCAAATTTTTCCTTCGCCATATTTCTCGGTTGCCTCGCTTCTCGTAGTCCCTAGTAGTACTGAAAAAGCTTGTGAAACCGGTGGCGCAGCGCCGGGCTGATTTCTTCGATGCGCAGCAGGTAGAACTCGCGCATCTGGCTCCGATCGGAAAGGGTCAGAGCATCACACAGCCCCTTGGCGCTTATTCCCGACTGCTGCAAGAGGCCGCCCGCCTGCTCGATGGCCCGCGAATCCAGCACCGCGTCAAAATCGCGAATGCGAACGCCTTTCCCGGCCAGCCGCTTCAGGAATCCTGCGACGCTCCCCGGAGCCAGCACCCGCTCAATCGCCTGGCGCAGTTCGCCGAACTCTCTTTCGTTCTCAACTCTGATCAGCGCCTTCTCAAATGCCACAGAACCTCACACCTTCGAAAGATCTGGAGCGGGAGACGGGAATCGAACCCGCGACCAACAGCTTGGAAGGCTGTGACTCTACCACTGAGTTACTCCCGCAAAACCCAGCTGTTCGCTTGCCGCCGTCAGCTTTGGCAAAACCCTGGAGCCGATGACCAGGATTGAACTGGTGACCTCTCCCTTACCAAGGGAGTGCTCTACCAACTGAGCTACATCGGCTCGAAGACCGGTCGCTTCCACGATCCGCTCAAGCTTTCACCCGCGCTAAGCCATCGGGCTTCGCGGTCAGCCGCAACCTAATCCGTGTCGTCGGTCTTGTCTGGATGCATCATTTCTTTGCGATGCAGCCAGGTCTTAGCCGCGAACAGCGCCAGGATGGTCAAGGTCACGACTCTCAGCGTCGGGTCCGTCAGCGTGCTCCAGGTCAGCACACCCAGAACCGCGAACGCAGCCAGCGCCATGGCCAGGCGACCCACTGACTTTCCTTTCCCCGTACCATCCCTGGCACACCTGCTCAGGATCAGCCGGAGCGGCCCTTCCACGGGCTCCTACAGCCCCGCACAGCTCAACTCTGGTGCACAGGGAAGGATTCGAACCTTCGTACCTCGCTAGGAGGAGCAGATTTACAGTCTGCCGGCTTTAACCACTCACCCACCTGTGCGGAACCGACTGTCCGCGTCGGCAGAATACGCATCCCGGCGGTGCCGCGGAGTCGGCACACTCCCGGAATCGTCTGCCAGCCTCCAACTCAAGCAAACAGAAATTTGCGCGAGCACACCCGCGCAAGAACACCACTACCGTTCGGAAAAGTTCCTAATGGAGTGCGTCTGGAAAACCTGTTCGCGTCGCCCTGCCGGGACACTGGTTTCTGGAGCTGGCGAAGGGATTCGAACCCCCGACCCTCTGATTACAAATCAGATGCTCTACCAGCTGAGCTACGCCAGCGCTGAGGGCTCTCGTCCTCTCAGTACCGATCCCTTCCACCTGTCCGGGACAATTTCATAAGGTACCACAGCGATAAATTACCTGCAACCAAGGTCATACGACGAACCGGGCGGGGAGCGGTCCGTCCCTTCTCCGCCGCCCCCGAATGCTATGATAACCGCTCCTGTGCGCCTGAAACGCAGCCTCCCGGTGGTGCTCGGAGTCCTGGCAGTCGCAGCCGCCCTGGTTGTGGTGGTCCAGTTACGCCGCCGCGCACCGCCTGAGCCCGCCCGGCTGCTGCCGGGAGCGGATGCCTTCGTCTACATGAACTTCAAGTGGGTGCGGGCGGTCAACGCCGTCAGCCAACTGCCGCCGGTCTCGCACGACCCGGAATACGAGAAATTCATCCAGGAAACAGGTTTTCAGTTCGAACGAGATCTGGACGAGGCGGCCTTGGCGGCCCACTACCCCGCCCGTTGGGGCGATGGCGCCACGGGCGGCGCCGCCCCGGAGCCGCGTTTTTCGGAGATTTTTGTGGGCAAGGTCCAGGGTGTACGCCTCACCGCTTACCTGCGGAAGCTGGCCGGTTCGATTGAGAATTACCGCAGCACCGACATTTACAGCATTCCGCTTGAGGGCCGGACCTTGCGGGTTGCGGTGCTTACCGTGGACAGCGTCGCCGCATCGAACCACGACGACCCCGGGGTGATCCGGGGGATTATCGATCGTTCCCAGAGGTTGGCCTCGCCCTTCGCCGGACCCGCATTCCTGCGCCAATATTACAAGTTCGTGCCCTTCGCCAGCCTGGCATGGGCGATCGCCAAAATCGAACCGGAGGCCAGCGGAGCCTCCTTGGCCGGCTGGTCGCTGCTTTTCCAGAAGCCTGCCAGGGTGGTGGTCTCGGCCCGCTATCTCGGGGCTTTGCATCTGCGCGCCGAGGCGTTCACGGACAGCGAGGGGGATGCCCAGGTCCTGGACGAACGCGTCTCCGCCTTCCTGAATCTTTTCCACGCCGCCGAGAGCGCGGTCGGCGCTGCCGGCCCAGACCCCGATGCGAAGGCGTTCTTTAGCAGCCTCGGTGTCGCACAGCACGGAGACCGGGTGGTGGTAACCGCATCGGTGCCCCGCGGCTTTCTCAAGAAGGTGCTGACGGAAGCACCGCAAGACTTGACGCCTCCGGCGTCGGGCGGGAGTGAAGCGAAACCGGAGGCCCCCCCGGCAGAGGCCCCGCGCGTACCGCCGCCCAACCCTCCCAAGAAAAGGGAGTAGGGCTCTGCCGGCGTGCCGATTCCTAACCGGTGTTTCGGTCGGGGGGACGCCCAGCCCTCCATCGACCAAGCCGAATCCGGTCACCCTCCCACGGCACACGTCCGGGTAGATTCCTGTAACATCGCGGCCCGACGGCCCAGCCGTTTCGGCGGGCAAGCCCGGAACCGGTCGGGTGCTCGAGCGGGGCTGCGGGGGTGGTCCAACAGGTACAATACTTGAAATGTCGCACCTTCCTCTTCCACTTGCCGCGTTCGTAGCCGGGGTAATTTCCTTCCTGTCGCCCTGCGTGCTCCCTTTGGTTCCGGGTTACGTGTCGCTGATCTCCGGATCCGGCGTAGAACAGTTGAAATTGCAGGACGGAAGCCTGCTGCGCAAGGTGATGCTGAACTCGTTGGCGTTCATCCTGGGCTTCAGCCTGGTGTTTATCACGCTGGGTGCGATTTCGACCGAGGTGGGCCAGTTGCTGGCCCGCTACAAGTCGGTGCTGGCCCAGGTAGCGGGCGTGGTCATCATCCTGTTTGGACTGCACCTGACAGGCCTCTTCCACATTAAAGCGCTTTACACCGATGCCCGCCTCCACCATGTGAAGGGAGGCGCAACCATGTGGGGAGCGTTCGTGATCGGATTCGCCTTCGCCTTTGGCTGGACGCCGTGCGTGGGTCCGATCCTGGCGGTGATCCTTGGTTTGGCCGCGACCCAGGATGCGGTGGGAAAAGGGATTTTTCTCCTCGCCATCTACTCGGCTGGACTGGCGATGCCGTTCCTGCTGACGTCACTAGGTATCGAGCGCTTCCTGAAATTCTACGGCCGCTTCAAAACCCACATGCACGCCGTGGAAGTGGCGAGCGGCGCGCTGCTGATCGTGCTGGGCGGACTGCTCGTGCTGGGGCGCTTTACCCTGATCGCCAACTACTTCTCGTTCCTGAACCGCTTCGCGCTTTGAGGTGGAAACTGTGAAACGCAATCCCTTGACGTTAGTGTTCGTGGCGCTGGTCGTGGCCCTGATGTTGTTCTTAGGTTTCCACATGGCGCGTCGCCCGGGAACCGCGGTGGCCGGGCAGCTCGCGCCCAATTTTACCTTGGACACTCTGGAGGGCAAAGCCGTCCACCTCTCGGATTTCCGTGGCCAGGCCGTACTTCTCAATTTCTGGGCGACCTGGTGCGGTCCCTGCAAGATCGAGATGCCCTGGTTCATCGAACTGCAGAGGCAGTACGGGCGGGAGGGACTGCAGATCGTTGGGGTCGCGATGGACGATTCCAGCAAGGAGGACATTCAGAAGTTCGTGCGGCAGATGGGGGTGAACTATCCCATCCTCCTCGGTAAGGAGGCCGTGGGCCAGGACTACGGCGGTGTCAACGTGCTGCCCACGACCTTTTTTATCGACCGCGATGGTCGCATCGTGGGGCGGGAGTTCGGGCTGCAGAGCCGAAGCGTATTCGTCGATCACATCAAGCAGGCCCTGGGTCAGGGACGTTCGGTACAGGCGCAAAAGTAACGTGGGTCCCGGCCGATCTCCGGTCTACAATTTCTGCATGCGAACCATGCCAGGAGTAGCGGTCGCGCTGCTGGCCGCGGGCTCATCCTTGTCGTTTGGCCAGGCGCCCGGGCAAAAGGCTCCGTGGGTGACGGTGGCGCCCATCCCGGTCCTGAGCGTGACCCAGGGGCAGCAAGGATCGGTCAACCTGCAGTTTCGAGTCGCGCCCGGATTCCACATCAACTCCAATACGCCCAAGTCGCAATTCTTGATCCCGACGACCCTGAAGATGGATCCGCCCACCGACATCGCCATAGGGCGCGTGAGCTATCCCAACGGCAAGGATATGAGTTTTCCCTTTGCGGCTGACGAACCGCTCAACGTTTACACCGGGGACTTCGCGGTCGAGCTGGCGGTGCACCCGCTGCACACGGTGGTCCCCGGCAAGTACGCCATGCATGGCCAGTTGAAATACCAGGCCTGCGACAACGCAGCCTGTTATCCGCCCAGGACGGTGCCGGTGGATTTTCAAGTGCAGGTGCTGAAGGCACCGCGAAAGGGGGGGCACAATCCGCCCCAGAGTCCACACGCGCACCCGTAGCTGCGAGCTACGAGCGGCCAGCTTTCGCCGTGTGCCCCTTTTCAATCTTCGCCCACGTGTCCTTTAAGGCGACGGTGCGGTTGAAAACCGGCTTCCCCGGTTTTGAATCGGGATCGACGCAGAAATACCCCAGGCGCTCAAACTGGTAAAGGGTGCCCGGAGCGGCCTGGGCCAGCGATGGTTCGAGCTTGGCGTTGGTGATCACTTCCAGCGAACCTGGATTCAGGTTCGCGGTGAAGTCCTGACCTTCTTCCACCTCGCCGGGATTTTCTTTGGCAAAGAGCTTGTCGTAAAGGCGCACTTCGGCCTCGATGGCGTGCCTCGCCGAGACCCAGTGGATGGTCGCCTTCACCCTGCGCCCGTCGCGAGCATTGCCGCCGCGCGTCTCCGGGTCGTACGTACAGTGGAGCTCGATTGGCTCACCTCGGTCATTCTTAACCACGCTTCTGCAGGTGATGAAATAGCCGTAGCGCAGGCGGACTTCACGGCCAGGAGAAAGCCGATAGTACTGCTTGGGCGGGTCTTCGCGGAAATCGTCCTGTTCGATGTAGAGTGCCCGGGAGAAGGGGACCTTGCGCGTTCCCGCCCCGGGATCCTCGGGATTGTTGACCGCGTCCATTTCTTCGGCCTGGTTGTCCGGGTAGTTATCGATCACAACTTTCAGCGGGCGCAGCACCGCCATTACGCGGGGGGCACGGAGATTCAGATCCTCGCGCAGGAAGTGCTCGAGCATGGCCAGCTCGATGGAACCGTCGGTCTTGGAGACGCCTATCGAGGAGACGAAGTTGCGTATGGCCTCGGGCGTATAGCCACGGCGGCGCATTCCGCCCAGCGTGGGCATGCGGGGATCGTCCCAGCCGCGCACACATCCCCGCTGCACCAGCTGCAGCAGCTTGCGCTTGCTGAGCAGGGTGTACGTCAGGTTCAGGCGGTCGAACTCGATCTGCTGTGAGGGGAAGATGCCGAGTTGCTCGATGAACCAGTTGTAAAGCGGGCGATGGTCCTGGAACTCCAGCGTGCACATGGAGTGCGTGACCTTCTCGATGGAGTCGGACTGGCCGTGAGCGTAGTCGTACATCGGGTAGATGCACCACTTGTCGCCGGTGCGGTGATGGGTGGCGTGGAGAATGCGATACATCACCGGGTCGCGCAGATTGAGGTTGGGCGATGCCATGTCGATCTTGGCCCGCAAAACCCGCGAACCGTCGGGAAACTCGCCGGCTTTCATGCGGGCGAACAGGTCAAGGTTTTCTTCCACCGAGCGGCTGCGGTAGGGGCTGTTGTTCCCCGGCTGGGTCAGCGTGCCGCGGTATTCGCGAATCTGGTCGGCAGAGAGATCGTCAACATAAGCTTTGCCGTCGGTGATGAGCTTCACGGCCCATTCATACAGCTGGTCGAAGTAGTCCGAGGCGTAGTAAAGGCCGTCCCAATGGAAACCGAGCCACCTCACATCCTCCATGATTGAGTCGACGTACTCGGTCTCTTCCTTCTCCGGATTCGTGTCATCAAAGCGCAGGTTGGTGTGGCCGTGGAACTCGTTCGCCAGGCCGAAGTCGAGGCAGATCGCCTTGGCATGTCCGATGTGCAGGTAGCCATTGGGCTCGGGGGGGAAACGGGTCTGGACGCGGCCCTGATATCGGTTGCTCTTGAGGTCGTCAACAATGATGTCGCGAATGAAGTTCGAGGGCGTGGCAGGGGGCTCGGGGCCGGGTTTAGCGGCGCTTTCAGCCGTGGGATTCGACGGATTCATGCTTCATTATTCTAACTAGACTGCAGATTCCAATGGAAGAGATGGTGGTTTAGATGGAGCAGGGGATAGACCGGATGCATAACCGTTTGGCCCGGTGAAGGACATCCGGGGGAACACGATGGACTAACCCCCGAGCGCGGGCTTTCGGGCTTGAAGGTTCAGCCGCCAGTAGTCGAGGAAAAACGGCGGCGAATCGGCTTCCGCCTGACAGACCAACTCATCCATGAACTCCTGGCGCAGCGCGGTGGGGGAAAGTCGGTCGAGATGCCGGTGGAGGATCACGTTCTCGACGAAGTTGCGGTAATCCTCCGCAGCTTCCAGGCACGTGGGAGCTTCTTCCAGGCTGGTTTCGATCGCGGTGAATCCGGCGCAACCCAGGCGGCGGGCGGTGGTTTCGGGGTCGGAGTATTCCCAGGGAAAGCGGAAGTCGCGAAAATAGAGGGCGTACCCGGGTCTCGCCATCAGGGAATCCACTCGCTGCAGAAGTCCCCTCAAATTGGGGCCGCCGCCGCACTGGGCGCAGAGCCAGCCCCCCGGGCGCAGGGCGCGGAACAAATTGGCGAACAATTGTTCGTGATCGGGAACCCAGTGGAACGCGGCGGTGCTGAAGATCCCGTCGAAGGCGTTTTCGAACGGCAAGTGCAGCAGGTCGCAGCAGACCAGCTCCACCCGCTCGCCAAAATCCGTTCTGAGATGCTGGCCAGCACTTTGCACCATGTTCCACGAGAGATCGACGCCCACCACGCGGCCCCTGGGGAGCACTTCCAGCAGATCCCGGGTCAGCCGGCCAGTGCCGCAGCCGGCATCGAGCACGCTCTCGTCTCCCCGAGGGGAGACGAGAGCCAGCACCTTCTTGCCCCAGCTCACCTGCGGAATCGAGACGCGATGGTAAACCTCAGCGTTCCATTCGCGGTTGGGCATCGGGTTCGGGTTCCGGGCCTCGGCGAACTGCTTCGATCGAATGCGCCGCTGGGTTCCTCAATGCCTTTTCTTCCCGGCACGCTCGATGCGATCATCGATAGGCTTGCGGCCAGCGAAACCTTCCTCCGGGGAGTGCCAATGGGCAATCTTATCCTCGCCGAGTTTCCAGCACAGCAGGAGGATCTCGCCGTCAACGCGGCAGGGAAAGTCCAGCAAACCGATGTCGAGGTCCTTCACCTGGACGCCGGTGGCATTGATTTCTGCAACCGCATCCTTGGCGCGCTGCACCGCTTTCTCGCGCTCGGCTTTGCGGCGGGCAAGGTGCACGACGTTCACGAGCGTCCCGCCGTTCAGGAAGACACGGTGGGCAACCTCCTGAAACTCGCGGTCCACTTGCTCGATCAACTGCTTGGCGGCAATGGCGCTGCGTAGCAGGGATTCCAGCGTGGAGAGCAGGGATTGGGCTTCTTCCAAGGTAAAGGTACGGGTGGCCATAGAGATACTTCATTCTAAATCATCCCGGCGGGAAGTGGTGGGGCGGTGTCCATGCTGGTAGAAGACCCCAGCGGATGATCGCCCTGGCAACGCCGGAAGCGTCTTACATCACCGGCATGGAGATCAAGGTGAATGACGGAAGGGGACAGGTGTGAGGAATCACTCGATGGCTAAGGGTTGGGCTTTCTCGGCGGGTTGATTCGGAGAAGATACAGGGCGAGGCTGCCTGGTTAGCCGCCGATGTGCACCATGGTCCGCGAGGCGGGCACGAAATCGGGTTCGCCAATGTGATGGCGTTCTTCCTTCTGCATGACCACGCCGCGGATGTAGTCGGCGAGTTCGGCATCGCTGGTTCCGGGGCGCATCCGGGCGTGCAGGTCGTGATCCCAAACGGAGAAGAGGCAGGTGCGCAGCTTCCCGTCAGAGGTGATGCGCAGGCGACTGCAATGGCCGCAGAAAGGGTGGGAAACGGGAGCAATGATGCCAATTTCGCCGAGCCCATCGTCAAATCGGTAACGGCGGGCGGTCTCCGAGCGCTCATGCGGAATCTCGACCAGGGGGCGGTACTCCGCCATGCGCCGGAGAATTTCGTCGAGCGTAACCACAACGTCTAGGGACCAGACGCGGTCTTCTTCGAGCGGCATGAACTCGATGAAGCGGACAATGACATTCTCTTCCCGGGCGAACCTGCCGAAGGGGACGATCTGGTCCTCATTGAAGCCGCGCAATAGGACGCAATTCACTTTCACCGGTGCGAGCCCGGCGCGGGTGGCGGCACGGATCCCGGCCAGCACGTTGTCATAACCGTTGGGAACGCGCGTGATGCGAGCGAAGCGGTCCGAGTCGACCGCGTCCATGGATACCGTCACGCGGCTGAGCCCGGCCGCTTTGAGCGACGGGGCCATCTCAGCCAGCAGATGGCCGTTGGTGGTGAGGGCGATGTCAAGCGGATGGCCGCTGGGCGTGCGCATTTGCGCCAGATCGCGCACGAACTCGACCACACCTTTGCGCAGAAGCGGTTCGCCACCCGTGACCCTCACCTTGCGGACGCCCAGCCCGACTAGAATCCGTGCCATCCGCTGGTAGTCCGCAAACGGCAGGTCGGCATACAGTGCGCCCTCGTTCCCCGTCCGGCAATAAACGCACTTATAGTTGCAGCGATCGGTAATCGCGATCCGCAGATCAGTGATAGGACGACCGAATTTGTCGGTCAGCAGCATGCAACACTCAGCATTCCGCACTCAGCCAACCACAGGCACGTTTCCGCCGGTGCTGCATTCCGAGTGCTGACTGCTGAGTGCTACGGAAAAGGAAACAGGCGGAACCATCCCCGGAGAGTGTCTCCTTTCCAATGTACCTCTCGCGAAGCACGGGAGGCGACGGCGTTTCCACCGCCACCCTCGAGAGCGTAGCCCGGACAAACCCTGTCCGCGCCCTGCTCCCTCGCCTCCGCCGCCCGGTATTCCCTGGGCCGTGGAGGTCGGAAACTCAGGTTCCATTATAGATCGATGGAGGGGCGTGCAGGTTTCACGGTTTCGAGCCGGGCAGGGGAGTCGGACGGGAGAAGTCGGCCAGGCCGACTTCGATCCACAAGGCTTTCGCTTTGCGCCTCGCCGTTTGTGAACTGTCCGTGCCAGCTGGTTTTTCTGCAGGCGCAGCTTCCTCGGGCGCGGATTCCGAGATCTCCTCAGGCCGGGCGGTTCGAGTCCAGACGCCAAACACCTTACCGCCGCCAGCCGCAAGCCCGATGTAATCGCCCAGGAAAACCCCGGAGGGGTCGGATGCCTTCGTGCTCCAGGCATAGTTGGCAAAAGTGCGCAGGCCATCGGTGGAACGGGCGAGGACCATGGTGTATTTGCGGTTGTCCGGGTCGTTGCGGCGGTCGCAGAAGATCACATTCACCGAGCCATCACTCGCGTCGATCGCCAGCCATTGAAAGAACTGGTCGCGGCCGTTGTGCAGCGGGTCGTTGTTGACGCGCACCGGCGCCGACCAACTCTTGCCCCAATCGCTCGACGAGGAGGCAAAGACGTCGATATCACCATTGCTGTAATCGCTCCAGGTAACGACCAACTGACTGGTTCGCGGATTGATGGCAATTTGGGGAAACCCATTGCCGCGCGTCACCTGCTGCGGTGCGAAGTAGGCGGGACCGGTCTTCACGATGGTGCGGGAAGGCGAGAAACTCTCACCGCCATCGCCGGAGGTTGTCAGCGCGATACCGGAGATATCGGACCAGACGACATACAAGGTGCCGTCCGGGCCGACTGTGCCGGAAAAGCCCTCCACCGCTCCGTTGTCGTCGCGGGGTAGACCCTCGTGTGTGCTGATCTCTATGGGCTGGGACCAGGCTTGGCCGGCATCGGTCGAACGGGACAACAGGATGATGGACTTGGTCAGGGAGAATTCCGTCCAGCCGACGTACAAGTTGCCGGCATACCTGGAGTGGGTGTTATCGGCAACGATGTAGGGTTTGTCCTCGAAGGGGATGCCGGGTCGGGTGGGCTGAGCTATGACCGTAGCCGTATCCTTTTCCCAGGTCTTGCCGCCGTCGAGCGAACGGCGGACAAAGATGCCGTTTCGCGTGGCGTCGTGCGCCCAATAATTCTCCGTGCCCAGTTTGTCGAAGGCGATATAGCAGAGAAAAGCGCGCCCCTGATGGTCGTAGGCCACCGAGACATCGCCGGAACGGTGATAGTCGGCGGGCGCGATGCCGGATGCGAGAGTCCAGGTGTGGCCGCCATCGCGTGTGTAGGAGGCGGACGCATTGACCTGGAAAGCGGCGACCAGTTGCTGCGAGTCCGCCGGGTTCAGGGCGATGGAAGGCTCGCTGAACTGCCCGGGGCTGGGAGTCAACGGGATGACCTGAGCACCGGGCGGGGCGGGCAACTCACTCTCTGTAATTGTCTGCCCAAGAACTGGAGTCAGCGCCAGAGGGACAAGCAGCAAGACGAGCGGTCTTCGCGTCCGACGGACCGCGAGGGTTTGTAAACTGAGAGTAGCTCCCGGCGGGCCAGCATCGCTTGGCCTCACTCGCCCTCCTTCGCCAGGGCCTTCTGGATGGCCCCTTCGGCGAGAGGCGCCATGATCTGGTAGCCGGCGGGGTTGGGGTGGAGGCCGTCGTCGGCCAGATCTTTTTTCATGTGGCCCTGCCCGTCCACCATTGCGCTGAAGTAGTCGAGGTACCGGCAATCAGGGGGGGCACAGTGATTCTTGAGCCAGCGATTGAGGGCAAGAATTTTATCGGGCGGCCGTTGGGTGTACATGTCACCCGCTCGTTCCGTGTATTCATGCACGGGCAGCACCGACGCATAGAGCACCCGGATGTGGTGAAGGCGAGCCAGTTCCGTGAACGTGACGTAATTGGCCTCGATGTCCTCGAGCAAGATGGGTCCGGTATTCCCCGCGATATCGTTGGTGCCGGCCAGAATGATGACCGCTTTGGGCTTGAGGTCGATGACATCGTCGCGAAATCGCACCAGCATCTGCGAGGTGGTCTGCCCGCTGATGCCCCGGTTAATGTAGCCCTTGCCGGGGAAGTAGTCGTCGAGCTTCCAGCCTTCCGTGATGGAATCGCCAAAGAAGATGACCCGGTTCTCGCCGGGCGCCGGCGAGTTCAGTGCGGCGTTGGCGTCGCGGTATCGGGAGAGTTCACCGAAGTCGTTCATGTAGACAGAGATGCGGGCTTGCCGCCAGCGCTCGAGCCGCTCGGCGCCGGTCAGGGGTTTGGCGGGAGGGGCCTGCTGGGCGGAAGCCATGACGCAAGCAAGCAGGGCGAACGTAAGCGGAACACGGGCGTAAAGGGCGGATCCGGGGATCATCGCGGTATTGCCTTTCTGGTGGACCCACGGCATTTTACAAGCTTCGGGCAGAACCACGAGGCCCCTGATGCGCCTCCAGGGCTGTCGGTCAGGGGTGCGTGTGCTCGATTAGCGATGGGGTTCGACAAGACAATTCGACAAGACAAGATGTCAAGCTGCCAGCACGCGTCTCGAGTGTCTTCCCCATGGTACGTCCGCCCCCCCATCCGGGCCAAATGAACCAGTGCCCTGGCCTGATGAATGCCCATTCAGTTGCGGCGATGGCATTGATTTCGAGCGCGTGAAGGCCTTGGATTCGCCGCCATGATCCGTGGCGGCCTTTTCTGCAAGTCACCCAGGGCGAACCCTGCCTCTCACATCCCGTCGTAGTTCGGCCCCCCGCCTCCTTCCGGAGGAACCCAGGTAATGATCTGGTAGGGGTCGGCGATGTCGCAGGTTTTGCAATGAACACAGTTTGCAGCGTTCAGACTGATGCGCGTGCCGTTGGGCTCGCCGGCGTCTTCGACCATCTCGTAGACATTCGCCGGGCAGAAGTTCTGGCAGGGGTTGCCGTACTCCTTAAAGCAACGTGTGTTGCAGACGCTCGTGTCCTGGATGACGAGGTGGGCGGGCTGGTCTTCTTCGTGCTTGGTGCCGGAGTGGTAGAGATCGGTGAGCTTGTCGAAGGTCAGCTTGCCGTCGCCCTTGGCAGGACCAAGCAGGTGAGCATCGGCACCGCCGTCGGCCGGCAGTGCGGCGAGCTTCTCCATATGTTGGTAGCCTGCTTGCGTGGGATAACGGTTGTAGAGACCGCGACCGCTGGTGATCTGTTGCAGGCCCGCGTGCAACATTCCAGCCCAGAATCCTCCCTGGAAACCCTGGTGGAAGTTGCGCACTTTCCAGAGTTCTTCCCGGATCCAGCTGGAGTCAACCTTCTGTTGAAACCGAGCCAGCGTGGCGGCAGACGCGTCATTATTCCGCAAGGCTTCGAATGCGGTCTCGGCGGCCAGCATGCCGCTCTTGATGGCGAGATGAATGCCCTTGAGACGCTGCGAGTTAAGGAAGCCAGCCGAGTCGCCGACGATCAGCCAGCCATTCCCTGCCACCGGCGGGATCGCCCACCAGCCGCCGTAGGGCAGCGACTTGGCGCCATAGCGGATCATCTTGCCACCAGCCAGGAGGCTGGCGATGTGGGGATGCTGCTTGAAGTCCTGCAGCACGCGCTGCGGGTCGAGACGCGGATCCGCATAGTCGAGCCCGACGACGAAGCCCAGCGAGACCAAGTTATGCTCGGAACCGTAGATCCAGGCGCCACCGTATTCCTTGGTCGTCAGCGGCCACCCCATGGTGTAGATGACTTCTCCGGCGGCGATGCGACCCGAGGGAACCTCCCAGAGCTCCTTGACCCCCACGCCGTAGGTCTGCGGATCGGCGTTCTTGGCGAGGTCGAATTTCTGGCTGAGTTGCTTGGTGAGCGATCCGCGCGGACCTTCGGCGAGGATGGTCACCTTGGCTTTCAGGTCGTAGCCGGGCTCGAAGTTGGACTTGGGCCGGTTGTGCTTGTCAACCCCTTTGTCATCAGTGCGGACACCGGCCACGCGATCACCCTCGAACAGGAGTGCGGAACCTGCGAAACCAGTAAAGACCGTGATCCCCGTCTCCTCCACCTTGCCGCCCAGCCACTTCACAAAACGGTTCAACGAGATGACATAGTTGCCACGGTCGCGTAGCGGCGGGGGCGTGATTGGTAGCTTGAACTTACCCGTCTTGGTCAGGAAATAGACGGCTTCCTGCGTGCATTGCGCATCGAGCGGTGCTTGCTTCTCGAAGCCGGGAAGCAACTCACGCATGGAACGGGGATCGAGCAGCGCACCGGAAAGACAATGCTGACCGATCTCGCGTGCCTTCTCGAGCACGTAGATGTTCTCTTTGGTAAGCGGCGCCTCGGGACTCTTGGCGTTGTGCGTGTCGATGAGTTGCGAGAGGCGTAGGGCGCACGCCATGCCCGCCGGACCGCCACCGACGATGACGACGTCGGCGTTCATCTGGGGGCGATCTATGTTTTCGAGGGGCTCACGGAAGATCAGCGTCATATTCTTACCGTAGGAAGTGCCAGAGGCATGGAGAAGCCTTAGCTCGTCTGGAGACCAGTGCCTGGTCCGCCGTCAAGAACTCGCAATCTCGGTCGGCAGCCCGGGCCCAGTCAATCATGTCTTAGACCAGAGGATGATACTCAAGAGCCAATTCCAGAGCTTCGCCGGCCGGGACATCGGAGGCCTGTGGGCTCCCGTGGCCCGGTACCGATCCTTATCGCTGGCTCATCGTTGCGATGGCTCATCGCTCGCGCCCTCAACCCGGCCGCTCGAAACAACCCGAGTCTGGAAACTTGAAACGCGAGACTATCCAGCCGCCCTGGCCTTCTTCACTTCCTCTACCAGCGGGGGCACGATCTCGAACAGGTTACCCACGACGGCGTAATCGGCGATCTCGAAAATTGGGGCCTCGGAGTCCTTGTTGACGGCCACGATGGTGCGCGAGCCCTTCATCCCGACGATGTGCTGAATGGCCCCGCTGATGCCCAGCGCCAGGTAAAGCTTGGGCGCCACCGTCTGGCCGGAAGAGCCGATCTGGCGGTCCATAGGAAGCCAGCCGGAGTCGCAGATGGGGCGGGAGGCGGCCAGTTCCCCTCCGAGTGCGTCGGCCAGTCCGCGGGCAATTTCGATATTCTTCTGCTCCTTGATGCCGCGGCCCACGGCCACGATAACCTCCGCTTGCGTCAGGTCGACGGCCTGCTTGGCCTCCTTGAAGACCTCCTGCGGCCGGTTGCGAACAACGCCGTCGGCAATCTCGACGCTCACGCTTTCGATGGGAGCCGCACGGGCCCCGGCCTCGACGCTATCGCCACGAAACGCTCCGTTCTGGAAAGTGACAAACCAGGGCGCGTCGCTGGCGAAGCTGACGTCCGCCACGAACTTACCCTGGAACATCTGGCGAGTGAACAGGAGCTGGTCGCCGTCCTTCTTGAAGCCGATGGCGTCACTGATCACAGTGCGCCCCATGGCGGTGGCCAGCTTGGGGACAAAGTCGCGTACCTGGTAGGTGTGCGGCATCAGCACGAGTTTGGGCTGCTTTGCCCCTAGGAACTGCTTGAGCGCAGCGACGAAGGCGTCGGGGGTGTACGGCTCGAGGCGGGGATTCTCGACCGTTTGGACCTTGGCCACCTTCTTGCCCGCGACTTCGGTGGCCAACGCGCTAACCCTGGCGCCTACGACCGCAGCTTCGAGCGACCAGCCGGTTGCGGCGGAAAGCGCCTGGCCTGCCGCGAGCGTCTCCCAGGAGACACGGCTGAGCTTACCTTCACGTTGTTCGACAACCACAAGGATCATGAGCCAGTTCTCGCTTCCCAGTTCTCGGTTTGAAGTTGCAGGCCCGTCGCGGACACGAACCACACCGTCATTCGTCGGGCCTGCCTCGCATCAGATAACCCTTTACCATCACCACCAGGCCGGCCACGACCAGCGCCACAATCAAGGCCAGAAACGTTCTCTGGCGGCCCAGCTTCATGCCCGCCGGTAGGAAAAACGTCACCAAAGCGCCTGCGACCCACAGGGCGAGCCCGATAAACATCAGGCTGGCCCCGGTTTCGTGGCGGGCCTGTTCCCGCTTCTCAATTGCGTCTGTCATAAAGCCGCCTCCGCCAGACTAAGAGTATCGCCGGGGAAAGTATGACCGGCGGCCAGCGGGCGTGCTGTGATGCCCCGCACATCCTGAGCAACTTCCCTTACTCAGCCCGCGGAGAGCGGCTCTCCTGCACCGGGCAATGTCCAGGTGACGGCGCCTACAGGATCCGCGCCTCGTTGCGCAGCTTCTCGACCAGCTTCCTGGCCACCTCGCCGGGTGGCCCTTCCAGGACTTCCGTTTTCTTTGTCTTCTGCGGAACGTAAAGCCGCTGGATCCGCTGCAAGTTGGCGCCCAGGACGGACTCTACCTCCCCACGCGTCACCTTGCGCAGGGGCTTGTTTTTGGCCTGCTTGATGCCGATCAGCGTGGCGTAGCGCAGTTTGTTGATCCCGGACTGAATCGTCAGCACCGCCGGCAGCGGCATATCAACGAACTGGAAGTAGCCCGCTTCCAGTTCCCGCTTCACCCGGATGCCGTTTTCGTTCTTTTCAATCTGCATGATGATGGTGGCGTGTGGCCAGCCCAGCAACTCGGCTAGGACGACGCCTGTCTGGGCATAACCATAGTCGTCGGATTGGAGGCCAGTGAAGATGAGGTCGAACTTCTCGTCTTTGATGGCCGCAGCAAAGGCACGGGCAGTGTTGAAGGCGTCAAGACCGACAAAGGTCTCGTCTTCGAGGTGGATGGCTCGGTCGGCACCCTTGGCCAGGGCCTCACGCAACACCTGGCCGGCGCGGGCGGGCCCGGCGGTGATGGCCACGACTTCGCCACCATGTTTTTCCTTCTGACGAAGGGCTTCTTCCAGGGCGTAGGCGTCAGGCTCGTTGACCTCGTAGGAGACGTCTTCGCGGATCCAGGTCCCGGCTTCGTTCAGCTTGAGGGGCGCATCTTTCTGTGGGACCTGCTTCATGCAGACCAGAATCTTCATGGACGACTCCTGGAGTGCTCCGGGCGTTCAGAGGGTCTCGGGCATGTCTCAGCTGCAACTCGCTGCGGCAGGTGAACACCGAAGTATAAATGACACAGCGGAACAGTGGGAATGCAGCAGGTCCTTGAATCGTACGGCCAGATTCCAAAAAGGGAACTCCGGATGAGGGCCTCAATCCAGGAAGGCGACGGACTGCACGCCCGAGATTTCGAAGCGCTTGCGGCAGCGCAGGTTCTTGCAGACCATCATGTCGTCGCGGCGCAGCATGTAGGAGCGGGCCTTGGCGAAGCGGGCCCGGTCGCGCTCGTCGGCGCGAGGCGGGAGCTGACGCTTCTTGGTGCGGACCAGCCAGCCGATCTCGTATTCGGCGCTCTGGTGGCAATGGGGACAGTTGAGCGTGGCCGGCTTCTTGTCCGGTCGCTCGTCGAAAAAATCGCGTTCATCCATGAGTTCGTCAGCCGCTGGCCGTCAGCCGGTGGCCAGAACGCAACTGCTTTATTCCTAACCTCTTAGATTATCGCACACGGGAAGCGGCAAGGACGAAGTGCCGGTGTTCGGGTTACACTTAGCCACACACCCAATGGCGGGCAAGAAGAAAGTAAAGCGGTTTGAGGTCGCGAAGGCGGTCAGGGCCCTCGCTCGAGAGCGGCTGGGGACTCCGCCGCCGACGGTAGTTGCGCCCAACCGGAGGAAGAGCAAGCAGGAGAAGCACAAGAAGACGCTGGAGAAGCTGCTGCAGGAGCCCTAGCTGGTTGCACCCGGGAGACCTTTGGGTTGCAACCTCGCCCTCCAACCAGTGAGCTACTCGCCCACCGTCGCTCGCACAAACCTGGCGAAATCCCGGACGTCTTCTTCCGTAGTGTCAAACGAACACATCCAGCGCACTACGGACTCAGCTTCATTCCACACATAAAAGAAGTAGCGATCCTGGATCTTCGGGATCGACTCGGATGGGATCTGTGCGAAGACCCCGTTGGCTTCAACCGGATAGATGACGCGGACCTGGGGGATCTGGCTTACCTCTTTCTCCAGCAGCTTGGCCATGCGGTTTGAGTGGCGGGCATTGGCGAGCCATAGATCGTTGCTCAAGAGAGCGCAGAGCTGCGCCGAGATGAATCGCATCTTGGAAGCAAGCTGCATGCTCTGCTTGCGCAAGAACAAGAAGTCGGCGGCGAGTTTGGGCTGGAAGAAGACGACAGCTTCCCCTCCCATCAAGCCGTTCTTGGTGCCGCCAAAAGACAGGACATCGACACCGAGGTCGCGAGTAGCCTGGCGGAGTGTTTGGCCGAGCGCCGCCGCGGCGTTGGCTATGCGCGCGCCATCGACGTGCAGGTACAGGTCACGTTCGTGCGCGAAGGTGGCGAGGGCCTGGATCTCTTCGGGCTGGTAGACGGTTCCGACCTCGGTGGCCTGGGTGATGGCGATGACCTTGGGCTGGACATGATGCTCATCGCCGATGCCGTGGTAGGCGCGACGCACCGTCTCCACCGTCAGTTTTCCGTTGCTGGTGGGCAAGGGGATGAGCTTGCAGCCCGCAACCTTTTCCGGGGCGCCGCATTCGTCGGTGTAGATGTGGGCCGAGGCTGCGCAGAGCACGGCATGGTAGGAACGAGTCAACGCCTGGAGGCTCAGAACGTTGGCCCCGGTGCCGTTGAAAACGAGGAAAACCTCTGCGTCGGAACCGAAATGATCGCGGAACTTCTTCACCATGGTTTCGGTGTAGGAGTCGGCGCCGTAGCCGACGACGTGGCCGTGGTTGGCGAGTGCAATAGCCTTGAGGATCTCGCGATGAATACCGGCGTTATTGTCGCTGGCGAAGCTGCGCAGGGGCTTCATGGCTTTCCAATGTAACAGACAGTTCGAGCTTGAGACGCCGGATGCGGACAGCGTTGTCCACTGTTGTGCATGGCTTGCAAACGAAGGAAAGATTCAGCGTGGGTTCCGCTGAAATCCACCTGGCGACGCCGCACAGCGGCGCGGGGCATTTGCCGGGCGCCGTGACAGCCTGTTTGTTTCGCCCTCCTTTCTTGCCCTACCGCATTCTGTCCCTTCAAACCGTCAACGTAACAACCCGCTGTGTGTTGTTCATGCGAGGGCGCCACTGACTGGGACAGGAGTGGCGTGTTAGGGTATTGGCGGACGGAAGTGTCTTGCAGAAATGTGCTCTAATCCTAAGCCTTCAAGGGCGAGCGACCGCCGTGCTCGGTTTCGCCTGCCTGTTGTGGGCGGGCTGCAGCAAGGATACGAAAGCAGCCGCGCCCGAGGGTGGAGGGCTGCCCGTCAAGGTGGCGGAAGCGCGGGAGGTGTCGGTCCATGACACGTCAGAGTACGTGGCCACCTTGAAGTCGCGGGATTCTGCCGTGATCATGCCACAGGTGGAAGGGCAGGTCGTACGGATCTTCGTGCATTCGGGGGATCGTGTCGCCGCCGGCGCCCTCCTGCTGCAGATTGACCCGCTGAAGCAGCAAGCCACAGTCAAGAGCCAGCAGGACACGCGCGCCGCACAGCAAGCCAGCCTGCAATATGCGCAGCAGCAATACCAGCGAACCAACGGCCTGTATGCGGCGGGAGTGGTCAGCAAGCAGGATCTGGACCAGTCCAAGTCGGCGCTGGACGCGGCCCAGGCCCAACTGGAGGCTCTGGACGCAAATGTGCGTGAGCAGCAGGTGCAGTTGCACTACTACCAGGTGACCGCCCCTCGAGCCGGGATTGTGGGGGATATTCCCGTACGCGTCGGGGACCGGGTGACCACTGCCACCTCGCTCACTACGGTGGACCAACCGGGCAGCCTGGAGGTCTACGTTTACGTCCCTCTGGAGCGAGCGCCGCAATTGAAAATGAACTTGCCGGTTGAGGTACTGGATAGCAGCGCGGAGGTCGTCGGCGAGAGCCGGATCAGCTTTATTTCGCCGCAAGTGGACAACACCACGCAGACCGTCCTGGTGAAGGCGGGCATTGCCAACAGCAAGGACTCATTACGCCAAATGCAGTTCATTCGTGCGCGGGTGATTTGGGGAACCGAGAAGCGTCCGGTCGTACCCATCCTGGCGGTATCGCGCATCGGGGGACAGTATTTCGCCTTCTTGGCGGAAGCGGGGCCAAAGCCGGGTTCGTACGTGGCGCGTCAGAAACCACTGAAGATCGGGCAGACGGTGAACAACGACTACGTCGTGCTCGACGGCGTGAAACCCGGGGACAAGTTGATCGTGTCCGGAACCCAGTTCCTGATCGACGGGGCTCCTGTGATTCCCCAGGAGAGCACCCACTAGGCGAGTTGCCGCTAACACCCAGCTAGACAACATCCATGTTCGTCGATTTTTTCATCCGGCGGCCTGTTTTCGCGACGGTGTGCGCCCTGCTGATCATCCTGGCGGGCACCGTCGTGATTCCCACCCTGCCCATTTCGCAGTTCCCCACTCTGGCCCCGCCGCAGGTCTCAGTGAGCAGCTTCTACGTAGGGGCAAGCGCGCAGACGGTGGAGTCAGCGGTGACCACGCCCTTGGAACAGCAGATCAACGGCGCCCAGGGCATGAGGTATGTAACCTCCAGCAGCGGCAACGATGGCTCCAGTCAGATCGTAGCGACCTTTGAACTCAATCGCGACCCCGATCTGGCGGCCGTTGACATTCAGAATCGCGTGAACACCGCGCAAGGCCGCTTGCCGAACACCGTCAAGGCAAATGGGATCACCATCCTGAAAGCGTCCCAGAACTTCGTCTTCGGGGCCGCGGTGTTTTCCCCGGACGGGCGTTACACCCCGCTGTTCATCTCCAACTACCTGGATGTATACGTCAAGGATACGCTGAAGCGAATTCCGGGCGTGGCCGACGTGCTGATCTTCGGCGAGCGCAAGTACTCGATGCGGCTGTGGCTGGACCCGGCGCGCATGGCAAGCCGCGGACTGACGGCCGGGGACGTGGTCAACGCTCTCCAGGAACAGAATGTCGAGGTGGCAGCCGGGCAGGTAGGGCAACCGCCTTCCAAGCCCAGCCAGGACTACCAGATCAGCGTGCGGGCCATCGGACGTCTGTCGGAGCCCGCGCAATTCGACAACGTCATCCTCAAGACCAACGGCGACGGCACCCTGGTGCGGGTCAAGGATGTGGGCTGGTCCGAACTGGGGGCGGAAAACTACAGTAGCGACCTGCAGTACAACGGGCACGATTCGGTGGGACTGGGAATCACCCAGCTGTCGAACGCCAATGCCCTGGAGGTCGACCGCCTGGCCATCGCCGAACTGGAGCGGCTCTCCAAACGGTTTCCGCCGGGAATGAAGTATGAGTTGGCGTTTGACACCACGGATGCGGTGGGCGAATCCATCCGCGACGTGCTGACTACGTTGCTCGAAGCCATCGTGCTGGTCGTGCTGGTGATCTTCATTTTCCTGGAAGACTGGCGCAGCACGATCATTCCCTCGGTGACGATTCCGGTTTCTCTGATCGGAACCTTCGCCTTCGTCAAGCTGCTCGGCTTCTCCATCAACACCCTGACCCTCTTCGGCATTACGCTGGCGACGGGATTGGTGGTGGACGACGCCATCGTGGTGATTGAGAATATCGAGCGCCACATCCAGGAAGGGGAAACGGATTCGCACCAGGCCTCCTCCGCAGCGATGAAGGAGGTCACCAGCGCGGTGATCGCAACCTCCCTCGTACTGGTGGCGGTGTTTGTGCCCGTGGCCTTCTTTCCGGGAACAACCGGCATCCTCTTCCGGCAGTTTGCACTCACCATTGCCTTCTCGATTTCCATCTCTGCCTTTAACGCCTTGACCCTGACGCCGTCGCTATCCGCGCTCCTCTTGGGGCGCGAACAGGGGGAGAAGAACTGGTTCTTCCGGGGGGTAGACCGACTCATCCTGAAAGTGACGGACGGGTATCGGCGGTCGCTGCGAAGCATGCTGCACTCTCGCCGGGTGGCAGTTGTGCTGTTCTTTGTCCTGCTGGGGCTGACTTATTTCGTTTTCCGGAAGGTGCCGCGAGGATTCGTGCCCAACGAGGACCAAGGCTACCTGATCATCGCGATTCAGTCACCATCAGGAGCGTCGCTGAATTACACGAAGCAGATCGGCGAGCAGGTCAACACCCTCATGGCCAAGGTGCCAGAGGCGGAGGGCACGTTTGCCGTGTCCGGCTTCAGCTTTGGGGGGACGGCGCCCAACCGCGGGCTGGTTTTTGTTTCCTTGCGACCTTATTCGCAGCGCAAAGGGGCCGAACACACCGCCGATGCCATCGTGGCCCGGATTCGCGGCCAGCTCTTAGGAATTTCTGGAGCCATTGTGATTCCGTTCCTGCCACCTGCGGTCGAGGGGCTGGGTGAATTCGGCGGTTTTCAGTTCGAGGTCCAGGATCTGGGCGGACACAACCTGCAGGAACTCGATCAGGCGACGCAGGACCTGATCCGGCAGGGAGGTCAGCGCAAGGATCTGGCCGGTTTGTTTACCACCTACAGCGCGAGCGATCCGCAGTACCTGGTCACCATCGATCGCGAGAAAGCCAAGAGCCTGCACGTGCCGTTGTCGCAGATCACTGACACTCTGAGCGTCTACATGGGATCGGCGTACGTGAACGACTTTGACTTCAACAACCGCTCCTACCGTGTTTATGTGCAGGCCGACGCACCCTTCCGGGCTGAGGCCAAGGACATCCAGCAGTTCTATGTACGCTCCGACGCGGGGGCGATGATCCCATTGGACAACCTCATTACGATCACGCAGACCACCACGCCGCAGGTCATCAGTCACTACAACCTGTTTCGCTCAGTGGAGATCGACGGCTCGGCGGCTCCCGGCTTCAGCTCCGGCCAGGCGATTGCCGCCATGGAAGATCTCAGCCGGAAGGTTCTGCCCCGTGGCTACTCCTACCAATGGACAGGCCTGTCGCTCGAGGAACTGCAGTCGGGGAGTACCACGCTCATCTTGTTCGGCCTGGGAACGCTGGTGGTGTACCTGACGCTCTCCGCGCAATACGAGAGCTTTGTGCTGCCCTTCATCATCCTGCTGGCAGTGCCGATGGCGCTGTTGGGCGCCCTGGGAGCGCAATGGACCCGCGGCCTGGAAAACGATGTCTACTGCCAGGTCGGCCTGGTGATGCTGGTCGGATTGGCCAGCAAGAACGCGATTCTGATCGTGGAGTTCGCCGAACAACTGCGCGAACGTGGCCTGTCCCTGCTTGATGCCACGGTGGAAGCCGCCCGCATACGCCTGCGCCCGATTCTCATGACATCGTTCGCGTTCATCCTCGGCGTAGTTCCCCTGGTGATCGCCAGCGGCGCCGGCGAAAAGGGAAGGCATTCCGTAGGAACCACGGTCTTCGGCGGGATGATCATGTCCACCGTCTTGAATCTCTTCTTTATTCCCGTGCTCTACATGATCATCGAAGGATTCCGCGAACGCGGAAAGGAGGAAATTGCTGCGAGACGGTAAGCGCGTTGGCCAACCGCTTTGCCTTGACTGACGCGCTCTGGTCACGGAGCGGCATTTCCACGGCTGCGCCGAGGACCCGCCCTGGACCGGGTTCCTGGACGAAGGCAATCAGACGCACATTCCCGGGATCGACGCCGTTTTCCACTTTCACTGCGACTTCTCTCGAAAAAGTAGCACCCGGCTTGAGGTCGCTGAGCTTCAGCAGATTGCGAACCACCGCCACATGGGTAAGATGGCGCCCGGCGTTTTCTCCGCGCGCCACCGCTGATTCGACACGGTTAAGAGCGACCGCCACGAATACACCCGCCCTGTGGGACGACTGCGGCAGAGGGCCAGCTTCCACGCTCGCCTGCAGTTCCCTCCCAGCCTCGAATCGAAGGTGGGAGATCCTGACCGGAATTTTCACCCCAGCCTCTGCCTTCTCGAGCGCTGCCCGCGCCTTTCTCCCGTCACTGCCCACGAACTCTTGCGTGCCATCGACCACCATTTGCGGCGTATAGACACTAGACAGGCCGAAGTGATTGTCGTAAGCGCTCTGCCGCTCGCTGTAGGAATGGGAGGAATAGGGATCGCTCCAGCCGCTGTGGTTCCAGTAATCTACGTGCTCACTGAGAACGATGGCTTGGGCGCCGGGAACCGGTTGGGCATCGAGCTTCGCCAGCAGAGCGTCAGCAGGCGGACAATCCGAACATCCCTCCGAAGTAAATAATTCGACCAGAACAGGAGCAGGATGAGCGTCGACCGTCGGGATCACCTTTTGTGCCCTTGGCATGCCAAACCACACAACTGGCACAACCGCGGCGATGGCCAACGGTCCCAACCCAGTCAGTCGCATCGGCTCTCCCCTCGAATAATGGATGTCGAGAGATTGGGAAAAGTTACGCGCCGCCGTTGGACTCTGACAAAAACTGTCACAAGTGTTGCATTGTGGCGAGGCCGGCTGGCAGCTCCCCTACGGCAAGTCCGAAGAAGCCGGACCACCGATATTGAAAACAAAGGATTTAATCATCATCTACCCCGCCGTCACAAATGGTGAGGCAGGTGCTTGGAGGGTATCGGGTGGGAGCAGGCTGTAGGTTCCACAGAAACGCGTTACGAGCCGACCATGAGCAACTCCCCGTTTGCGCGGTCTGAGAAGATTTCGGGATTAACGCCGGACATGTCTCCTCTGGAGGCATTGCTGGACCAGGAGGTCTCCCCGCGGCAGGTGTGCGGAGTCCTGGCCAAGATATTCCACGTGCAGCAGACCGAGGTGGCGATCCTGCGCCTGGACCGCGGGCTCCTTCGGTTTATTCATCCCGAGGAACTGAAGACGGCGGGATCGATTCCGATTTCCAGCAGCTCCATTGCCGCCCATACGGCGATCAGCAAGAAATCAGAGATCTTCAACAATTTTGCGCGGGTCAAGCACGCCAGCATCTTTGAGACGATCAAACTGGGGGATCCGGAGGGCCTGGATGACAGTCAACCGCTGCCCATTCAAAAACTGATGTCGGCGCCGGTAATCGACCAGGACGCGGGCGTCTTGGGCGTGATCCAGATTTCGCGCAAGGGCTCGGACCCGGCTTATGCGGGAGCCGATTTCAGCCGGGAAGACCTGCATGAACTGGAACTGGCCGCGAGCATTCTCGCCGGCTCCACTGTGATGAAGGAGAGCTAACCGCGGGCGGGCGGCTGGACTCCGGGATAGGACACGGCTACAATACGCTAGCTTACGTGCGATTTCCCTGCGCCAGGCCACGAACCCAGCCGGGGGTTCGGAGGGGTGGGTCAACAAGGGGGGAGCTGTTGTGGAGCAGGATACCACCGAAATTCGGCTGTTTGCACCGCACCCCAACTTCAGCGACGAAGTAAACCGTAACATTGTGCGTTCGGAGATCGAGGGCGGCGTGTTCCTGCGTGACCTGAAGCCCCAAACGGTACTCCAGATTACCACCTGCCATCATTGCTACACGGCGGTTCTGCTGGGCGAGAACCAAGCGCTCATCTCCGGACACCCGCAGATCTGCCCGCGTCCGGTTCCGGTCGCCATCGCCGGCTCCACCTGGGGCGGGAGCATGCTGAAGCTGCACTACCTGGGCCGGGGTATGCGGCTGGAATTCCACCATCCCGGATATCGCACCCCGATCGTGACCTCGCCCATCCAGGAAATCCGCGAGCAGCCGCGCCGACGCCACCAGTGCGACCGCGGCTCGCGCGGGCTAGACTAGGGTCGATGGCCGTTTCTTTGGTTCCGGTTTCCCGCCTTTCCAACCAGCCTGGCCGTGACCGCTCGCGCATTCTTTGAGCTTCCACCACCGGCGTTATATCCTCAAAACGTGCAGGGCTTTCCCGTCCGCTCACCCACGGCTGGCCTGTTTCTGGGTCTGATTATCACGCTGGCCGCCGTGCTGGCTTATTCCTGGTACACGACGGTGCAGATCTCAGGGCTGCGGCGACTGCAAAATGACCTGACCGACCGCAACCGGAAAGACTCTCTCCAGCTGTTGCGCATTCAGAACGATCTCAACCTGCTCGCGCTCGCCATGCGCGACATGCTGGATAACGATGAGCCTTATCCGCTGACGGCATGGTCAGCGCAATTCCAGCGGGTGCACACAGATCTCGACGACGCGCTGCGCCTGGAGGAGCAGTTTGCGGCCGCCCATCGCAGCCCCGAGCAGCGCCAGTACCTGGCCAATTCCTTTTCGCAGTTCTGGGATGCGGTGGACCGCATCTTCGCCATCGCCGGTAACGGCGACGAGAAAGAAGCACGCATGCAGATCCGGCTCTCGCTCCAGGCCCGCCAGGCCGCCTTGAGCACGGCAGTGGCGCGGCTGCTGGTGCAGAACAATGAGAGCGAGGAGCAAGCTGACCAGCAGATTCGGGAAATCTATGACCGGGTGCAGCGGCAGGTTTACCTCTTCCTGGGCCTGACCCTGGCGGGCATTCTTCTGACCAGCCTCTACCTGATCCATGTCAACCGGAAGCTGTTTGCTCAGCTGGCAGCACTGTCGGAGCAGCGCAGCGAACTGGCCCAGAAGCTGATCGCCACCCAGGAATCCACCTTGCGGCACATTTCGCGGGAGCTGCATGATGAGTTCGGACAGATCCTGACAGCGGTGGGCTCGATGTTGGGTCGGGCCGAGAAACATGCGCCCGCGGAGTCTTCCCTTCGCTGCGAACTGGAAGAAGTGCGGGGCATCACACAGAGCACGCTGGAAAATGTGCGCAGCCTATCGCAAGCTCTGCATCCGGTGATGCTGGAGGAGGCGGGACTCGAAAGCACGCTGGATTGGTACATTGCGACCGTGGAAAAACAGACCGGGCTTGACATATCCTACGAAAAAGCAGGGAGGCCCTTTCCCGTCAACGGCAGCGCCAGCATCCACATCTATCGCATCCTGCAGGAAGCGCTCAACAATGCCGCCCGGCATTCGCAAAGCCACAATGTCTGGGTGCGGCTGCGTTACCTATCGGAGTGTCTCGAGCTTGAAGTGGAAGACCACGGCCTAGGTTTGGGCGCAGAGGCGCCGCGCCAGGGGATCGGGCTGGTGGCCATGCGGGAACGCGCCGAGCTGCTGGCGGGCAGGCTCGAATTCACCCAGCCTCAGGTGGGTGGTACGCTGCTGCGCTTGACGGTCCCCCGGGAGAAAATGGAAGCGCATGCCTGAGACGATCTCAGTTCTGCTGGTGGACGACCACGCGCTGGTCCGGCGTGGATTCCGCCGCCTGCTGGAAGACGAGCCGGATATCAAGGTCGTCGGCGAGGCGGGGGACGGAGCGGAGGCAGTTCGCCTGGCGCAGGAACTCAAGCCCGGCGTGATCCTCATGGACTGCGCCCTCCCCGGTACCAGTGGCCTGGTCGCGACACGCCAGATCCTGGAGAAATCTCCGCAGCAGGCGATCCTGATGCTGAGCATGCATTCCGAAGAGACCCTGGTCCGGCAGGCCCTGGAGGCGGGAGCGCGCGGCTATGTGCTCAAGAACGCCGTCGACCTGGAACTGCCGGCGGCGATCCGCAAGGTGGCGGCGGGACAAACCGTGCTCGACCCGCAGGTGGCCCGCCCGGCCGTGCTCAAGGGGGAGCGCGCCGGCGGCCTGACCCCCCGCGAGCTCCAGATCTTGCAGCTTATTGTCGACGGCAAATCAAACAAGGAAATCGCCGAGCAACTGGAACTCAGCGCCAACACCGTCTCCGTCCACCGCGCCAACATCATGGACGCGCTGGGCATCCACAAGACGGCGGAACTGGTGGTGTACGCAATCCGCAACGGGCTGGTAAACATCCCTTGAACCGCAGATCGTTTCTTCAGGGTATGGCGGGCATAGCCTCGGCCTCATTGCTGCGCACGCCGCCCGTGGCTGCCCCCTCCGCTGGCCTTGGCTTTCGGTTGGTAGACGTCACTGCGCCGGCCGGGATTCAATTTGTCCACAACAGCGGCGCTTACGGGGGAAAGCTTCTTCCCGAAACCCTGGGCTCCGGCTGTGCCTTTCTGGATTACGACGCCGACGGATGGCAGGACATTCTGCTCATCAACGGGATGGACTGGCCCGGTCACAAACGTCAGATCAGCACCCTGCGCCTCTACCGCAACAACCGCAACGGCACCTTCACTGACGTGACCCGCAGAGCGGGCCTCGACGTGGAGATGTACGGGATGGGCGTCGCTGTGGGCGATTACAACAATGATGGGTTTCCTGACATCCTCATCACCTGTGTCGGCCAGAACCGGTTATTCCGCAACACAGGCCAGGGAAGGTTCGTTGACGTGACCGGGAAGAGCGGCCTGGGGGGCCGAGAGGCCATGAGCACCTCGGCCCTGTGGTTCGACTTCGACCGTGACGGCCTGCTGGACCTGTTCGTCTGCAACTACGTCAAGTGGTCGCCGGAACACGATGTTTTCTGCAGCCTGGACGGGAAGCACAAGTCCTACTGCACGCCCGAGGCGTATCGCGGCGACACTTGCTGGCTGTTTCACAACCGCGGCGATGGCAGGTTCGAAGACGTCACCGCCCAGAGCGGCGTCTTTGACAGCAGCTCCAAGTCGCTCGGGGTCGCCATGCTCGACTACGACCAGGACGGCTGGCCTGACCTGCTGGTGGCCAATGACACCCAGCCCAACAAGCTTTACCGCAACCAGCACAATGGAACCTTCAAAGACGCGGGCGTGGAAGCAGGCGTGGCCTTCAGCAGCGAGGGAAAGGCGCGCGCCGGCATGGGCCTGGACACCGGCGATTTCAGCAACTCCGGGCGCACTGGCATTGCCATCACGAATTTCGACAACGAAATGGTGGGCCTCTACCAGGCGCTCGCGAACGGCTCCTTCGAGGACATCGCGGTCAAGTCCGGCGTCGGCCTGCCGTCGAAGAACAGCCTTGGCTTTGGCTGCCTCTTCGCGGACCTGGACCTGGACGGGTGGCTCGACCTGGTCGTTGCCAACGGGCACATCGACGAAACCGTAAGGAACATCCGCGGCAACGTGGGATATGCGCAACCTCCGCAGCTTTTCTTGAACAACGGCCATGGTGCCTTTCGGGATGTGGCTGGTGAAGCGGGCGCCGAGTTCAGCCAGCCGAAGGTCGGCCGGGGGCTCGCCTGCGCAGACTTTGACCGCGATGGCGATCTCGACCTGCTGCTCACCACCAACAACGGCCCCGCCTTTCTGTATCGCAATGACCAACCCGCGGGCCGCCGCAGCATCCGGTTTCGGCTGGTCGGAACCAAGTCCAATCGGGACGCGATCGGCGCGACGGTGCGCATCGAATATCAAGGCGTCAGCCAGTTACGCCTGGTGAAGGGGGGCTCCAGCTACCTCTCGCAGTCGGAACTGCCTGTGACCTTCGGCCTCGACAAGCAGGATCAGATCGCCCGCGCCATCCTCGAATGGCCCAGCGGACGCAGCGAGGAATACAAGGACCTGCGGGCCGGCAGGTCGTACGACTGCGTCGAGGGCCACGGAATAGCGCCCCAGGCAGGCTTCTAATATTTTTCCGCTATTGCCCTGTTTCCCCACCCGACTCTAAAGTGGGGGCCATTCATAGCGTCCTCCTTCGCGCACCCCGCAAATGAGGACACCCCGCAACCGGCAGCATGTGACTGCCGGGGAATCATTGGCCCCAGCCGGCGGAAAGCCGGCTGGGGACTTGCTTCCAATTAATACCGTTTTCGAGTGGGCGAGCGATAAACGAGAAACCTGGGGACCATCACGATGAGAACTCAGTCCGGGCTGCGACTGGCGGCCGCGCTGCTGGTTGCCGCCGCAGTGCTGTCCAGCGCAGCTTCCAACGTGACGAACGCCACCGTCAAGGGATACGTGCTGGACTCGGCGTGCGCCTTCACCAAGAGTCTGGAGAAACCCATCAGCCGGGAGTGCGCCGTCGCCTGCGCCAAGGCGGGCTCGCCGCTCGCAATCCTGTCCGACGACGGCACCCTCTACTGGCCGATCGCCGGCACTACGCCTTCCAGCGGCCAGAACGAAAAGCTTCTTCCGTTCGCGGGGCAGAAGGTGAGGGCCACGGGAAAGGTATACGAACGCGGCGGCTCGCGCGCCATCGTGATTGAGAACATCGAGGCTCTGTCCAGCCAATAACACCGCCCCAAACCACTCCCTCGAAAGTGAGGAGATATGCGCCTCAGCAGGTCGTTGTGTGCCCTCGGGACAACGTTGTTCGCCGGCAGCCTCTTGGCCCAGCAGATCACGGGCAGCATCCGCGGCACCATCAGCGATCCCAGCGGGGCGGTGGTGCAAGCGGCCAGCGTGACCGCCCGTCAGGCGGAAACGGGACTGATGCGCACGACGACCTCCGATCACGCGGGAAACTACCTCTTGCAAGAGCTTCCCGTCGGACATTACTCCCTCGAAATCACGGCCAAGGGCTTCCGCAAATATCTGCAGGACGGCATCTCCCTAAACGTGAACGAAACCGCCGTGATCCCCGTGCGTCTTACCCTGGGAACCGAGGCCGAGCAGATTCAAGTGATGGCGGATGCCCAGCTCATTCAAAGCACCGTCAGCAGCCTGGGCGACGTGGTCGAAGAACGTGAACTGCTGGACCTTCCTCTGGATGGCCGCAACTTCTCACAGCTCGGCCTCCTGCAGCCGGGCGTCGTTCCCCTCACTCCGGGGTTGCAGGAGGCCGGGGGAAGTCTGCGTGACGGCCAGGCTTACGCCGTGAATGGGCAGCGACCCGAGTCGAACAACTTCCTGATCGACGGCGCCAACAACGTGAACGCCGTGGATGCAGGCTTCGTGCTGAAGCCGCCCATCGACGCGATCTCCGAATTCCGCATCCTGACCCATAACGCCAACGCGGAGTTCGGCCAGAACCTGGGTTCTACGACCAACATCATCACCCGCTCCGGCACCAACTCCTTCCACGGCGCCGCCTGGGAGTTTCTGCGGAATGACGCCATGGACGCCTCCGACTTCTCGGCTCATGCCGTGCAGCCTCTGAAGCAGAACCAGTTCGGAGGAACCTTTGGTGGGCCCATCGTCAGGGACCGCAGTTTTTTCTTCGCCTATTACGAGGGTTTCCGCAACCGTCAGGGGGAGACGGTGAACCCGACGGTGCCGTCGTTGCTCCAGCGGGAGGGAGACTTTTCCGAGATGTGTCCGGCATCGGTGGGCGGCTTCGACGCAAACGGGATCTGCAAGGATCCCAATCCCGCCCACGGCTACCAGCTCTATAACTTTTCGACCGGCCAGCCGGAGCCGGTCCCGTACAACAAGCTGATTCCTCCCCTGGACTCCATCGCTCTCAACATCCTGCCTTTTTATCCCCTGCCCAACCAGGGGCTGAACACGTTCATCGCAACGCAGTCGCTGTCCGTAGATAACGACCAGTTCGGTCTGCGCTTCGACCAGTATCTTTCCCCCGCTGACACTCTCAGTCTTCGCTACATGTACAGCGGCGGCCCGACCATCGATCCGCTATCCACTTCCGGAGCCAACGTCCCCGGTTTCCCGGTGGGAGAGGAGGACCGCGCGCAGAACTTTGTCGTCCAGGAGACCCACGTTCTTTCGCCCGCGGTGATTGCCGTGGGCCGGTTTTCCTACCTGCGCAACAAGTTCCTTTATGATCAACACCTCAATCACCAGTTGCCCTCCGAACTCGGTTTCAAGTATGCGCCGACCCTGCCTGAGGCGGCCGGGCCGCCCTTCATCCAGGTGGCCGGCTTCGCTTCCGTCGGAGACCCCATTACCGGCCCCCGGAACACGTATCAGAACACCTACGATGTCTCGGGCTCGCTGAGCTGGACTCACAGCCGCCACGAAATGACGTTTGGCGGAGGCTTCCAGCGCAACCAGATCAACGGCCTGCAGGGCATCGCCTCCAATGGCTTCTTCGTCTTCTCTACCTTTCCCTACAACAATGCTTTCGCCAGCTTCCTCACCGGGCAGCCCGTGTTCTTTCTTCAAGGCGGCGGCGACCTATCCCGCCACATTCGCGGGAAGGCTCTGAACTTCTACGGCCAAGATACGTACAAGGTCAACTCGCGGCTGACACTGAACTACGGGTTGCGCTGGGAGCTGCCGTATCCCAACACCGAACTGAACAACCGGCAGAACCTGTTTGTCCCCGGCGCCCACTCCGTCGTGTTCCCCACCGCTCCCGCGGGGCTGCTCTATCCCGGCGATCCGGGAGTGCCCGCCGGCCTGATCCCCACCCAGAAGACGGCGTTTGCTCCCAGAGGGGGTTTTGCGCTCGACCCCACTGGGAACGGCAAATGGCTGGTCAGCGCCGCCTACGGAATCTTCTATGAGCCCTACTCCACAGGTCAGGGAGGCCCGCTGCAGGACCCCATCAGCGCGCCGCCATATCTGCAAACGCCGCAGGTCAACTTCCCCAACTTCGCCGACCCCTTCAATGGCGGGTACCCCTTCGGCCCGTCCTTCTCCCAGCCCATGACGCTGCTGGTGATTTCCTCGCAACTGAAGTTGCCCTACGCGCAGGACTGGAACCTCAACCTACAGCGTGCCTTCGGCAACGACTGGCTCTTGCAAATCGGCTACGTGGGCACCACTGGCGTGCGCTTGCCGCGCTTCATCGAAGGAAATCCCACCGTCTACTACCCCGGCCAGTCCACCGAGGACAACGTTAACCAACGCCGGCTCTACTCCGGCTGCACTCTGGCGCAGCCCGACAATTGCGCCTACGGCTCCGTAGGCGAAATCGCCAGCGTGGCCAACTCCGCCTACAACGCCCTGGAATCGAGCTTGCGCAAGCGCTTCGGCCACGGCCTCTCTTTCCTGGCGTCCTACACCTACTCGAAGGCAATCGACGACGTGTCTTCGTTCAACATCACCGGCTCGGCATCGCAACCGGTGGCAGGCGAAAATGACCTGGCCCAGAATCCCTTCGACCTCGGCGCCGAGCGCGGGCGCTCCCTGTTCGACGCCCGCCACCGCTTCGTGCTCAGTTACCAGTGGAGCGTCCCCTTCTGGCACCAGGCCAGCACCTGGTACCAGCACGTGCTCGGCAACTGGCAATGCAACGGCATCGTCACCCTCATGAGCGGAACCCCGTTCACGGTTTTCGATCCCAATGACGTTTCTCTTCAGGGCAGCGCGCCGGAAATAAGCGGCTTCTCCAGCAACCGGCCCAACCTGATCGGGAATCCAAACTCCGGACCGAAGACACCGCAAGAGTGGTTCAACACCAGCGCTTTTCAGAGAATCACTCCCGACCCGAATTCGCCGGTGCAGCAGTTCGGCAACGAAGGACGCAACGTCGTGCAGGGTCCCGGATACGCGAATTGGGACTTCTCCGTCCTCAAGAACATTCGCGTGGCCGAAGGCAAGGAACTCCAATTTCGCGGAGAGTTATTCAACTTCCTTAATCACACGAACTTGCGGCTGCCGATCAGCGACATCAGTTCGCCCACCTTCGGCGAGATTAATTCCGACGTGGGCCCCCGCGTGATTCAGCTGGGGCTGAAGTTCCTTTTCTGATGTGGCAAACCGCGTCCCGAGGATCTTCCCGGGTCCCGCAGTTGGGTGAATTTGAACCGGCTGCACAGGTGGCGATCGAGGCGATGAATAGCCAGCGGTCGTGGAGCACCACACTAACGGGCGCTTGGGAGAAACACGAGGTAGGATCGATACCTATGAAGCAGGACAATCGTTCAGCGGCATCGCAAAACGCCCCTACCGCTCTCCGGCCCCCGACCAAGATCCGGATCATCGAAGACCACGAGGCCACCGGCGACACCGCCGCCGCGTACGACTTCTGGCGTGCCGGATCAGGCCGGAAACAGGTTCCCGGCATCATCAAGTGCTTCGGTGCCCGCCCGGATTTCCTGCGCCAAGTGGTGGAGTTCTCCCATACTGTACATTTCTCCGAGGGCCACCTCAGCCGCCGACACAAGGAGATGATCGCCAGCTATGTCTCCTACCTCAATCGCTGTCCGTATTGACTGGACAGCCACGCCTACTTCCTGCGTGTTCAGGGAGCCCCGGAACAATGCGTCGCAGCGATCCTGGAAGGAAAAATTGATGAGGCAGGACTGACTCCGGCAGAGCGCACCCTGCTGGACTATGTCGAACTGATCACCAAGGCGGCCTATCGCTCGACCTCTAAGGACGTGCAGGAGCTGCGCGACACCGGCTGGAGCGAAAATCAGATCGCCGAAGCGGTCTACATCACCGCCCTGTTCGCGTTCTTCAACCGCGTCGCCGACGCCTTCGGCGTCCCTTCCCAGAACTATCTCATCCTGGGTCACATGACGCCCTGATGCCGGCGATGCGAACCTCGCCGCCGGGCAGGAAAATCGCCGGGATTTTATCCACTCGCGAATCCGCCGGGTAGTCTTACGGACGACAGGGTCGTAATTCATTTGCCGGAGGCCATCTTCATCAACCTATCGGAGGCCGGGCGCGGCTTCAGCGGTGATGCGCACGCCAAGAAAAGCGGGCTTCGGATTTACTGGCTTGGTTCCTGAGGAGATGGCTTTGGGTCGTCAATCGCGCACAATGACATGAAGTTCCACGCCCCTCGTCCCCGTCAGGCGAGTGGCGCAAAGCAACACCTCCGGCCCCGTGCCAAGAAACTGGAGCCCTATGCCCCTCACCGCCACCGATTGGATCGTGATCGCCGGGTATCTGCTGGTCAACTTGTTGATCGGTCTCTACTACCGGCGGAAAGCCAGCGGAAACACCGAAGAGTTCTTCATCTCCGGCCGTGAGGTTTCCTGGTGGCTCGCCGGCACCTCGATGGTGGCCACGACGTTCGCCGCCGACACTCCCCTGCTGGTCTCTGGACTCGTGGCGCGCCAGGGAATCGCCGGCAATTGGATCTGGTGGGGCTCCTGCGTCGGCGGCATGCTCACTGTGTTTTTCTTCGCGCGCTACTGGCGCCGCGCCGAGATTCTGACCGACGTGCAGCTGGTCGAAATCCGCTACGGCGGAAAGCCGGCTGCCTTCCTGCGCGGGTTCAAGGCGGTCTACCTCGGTCTGTTTATGAACTGCTTCATCCTGGGCTGGGTCACGCAGGCCATGGTCAGCATCATCACCGTGCTGTTGGGTCCGGCCATCGCGGCAGGGCGAGTGTTCGAGCTTATGGTTGGCGGTCACCTATTCCACTACACGTTGGGCGACCCGCGTTCCACTGCGCTGCTGATCTGCGTGTTGGTGCTGATTCCCTTCACCGGCCTCTACACCTTCATCGGCGGACTCTGGGGCGTGCTGGTCACCGACCTGTTCCAGTTCGCGCTGAAGATGACCATGATCATCGTGCTGGCCTGGGTGGCGGTAGCGAAGGTCGGCGGCATGCAGGCGCTCGAAGGGCAGTTGCGGGTAATCCAGCACAACGCGCGCCAGAGCGGAACGCAGGTTGCCAATCCGCTCGCGTTTCTTCCCGATTTCCACCTGGGACTTACCACCGGCGCGTTCTGGACGCTGCCCGTGCTCACCTTCATCGTGTACCTGGGAATGCAGTGGTGGCTGGCGTGGTATCCCGGCGCAGAGCCGGGCGGCGGCGGATACGTAGCGCAGCGCATGTTCAGCGCCAAAGACGAAAAAAACTCCCTGGCCGCGACCCTCTGGTTCAACATCGCCCATTACGCCCTGCGCCCCTGGCCCTGGGTGGTGACCGGACTGGTGGCCGTAGTCGTGTATTCCCCCCTCGGAGGCCTTCACCCCAGCGCAGCCTTTGCGCAGAACCCGGAGCAGGGCTACGTCATGGTCCTGCGTGACTACCTCCCGCCAGCTGTGCGGGGATTGATGGTCGCCGCGTTCCTGGCCGCCTTCATGTCGACCATCGGGACACAACTGAACTGGGGCAGTTCCTATCTCGTGAACGACCTTTACAAGCGCTTCTTCGTGCGCCGCGCCACCGAACGCCACTACGTCATCATCAGCAAGCTGTTCACGGTACTGCTGGTGCTGGGCAGCGGCTACACGGCCACACGCCTGGCCTCCATCAACCAGGGCTGGCAGCTGGTGCTGAACATCGGCTTCGGCACCGGAGCCGTTTACATCCTGCGCTGGTACTGGTCGCGCATCAACGCCTGGAGTGAGATTGTCGCCATGGCTGTAGCCGCAGCCACCACGATTGGCCTCAGCCGGGTCTCGTTCAGCGGCAACGACGCCCTGGTCTATGCCAAAAGCGCGCTCATCACCGGCCTGGTCACGACCATCGCCTGGGTGATCGCCACCTACATTACCCCTCCTGAGTCGGACGAGACTCTCGCCGGCTTCTATCGCCGCGTGCACCCCACCGTCCACGGGTGGAGGCGTATCGCCACTCTCGTGCCTGAGCTGCCCGAGGTGCGCGACCTCCGGGACAACGCCTTCAACTGGATCCTGGGCTGCATCCTGGTCTACGGGTGCCTGTTCGGCATTGGCAAGCTGGTCTTCGGCGAGTGGCTCCGGGGATGCCTGCTGCTGGCCATCGCCGGCCTCGCCGGCTACCTGGTTTTCTGGGATCTCTCACGCCGTGGCTGGGCCACCCTCTCCGGGGCCGCCGCCCCGCTGTCTCCCGTCCGCTCAACTGACGCCGACTGAGCCCCGGCTCGCCATGCTGGTCTCAGTGCGAATCTCGCGCCACCCCGGCCCCGCTGTGCCCCACCAGAAAATCCAGATCCGCTCCCTTATCCGCCTGCTGCACGTGTTCGACGTAGAGCCGCAACCAGCCCCGCTCCGGCAGCGCAGGAGGCTTCCACTCCGCGCGCCGTGCCGCCAGCGTCGCATCATCGACTTCCAGCCGCAGCAGGCGCTGCGGCACATCCAACCGAATCATATCCCCCGTGCGCACCAACGCGAGCGGCCCGCCGGCCGCCGCCTCCGGCGCGGCATGCAGCACCACCGTACCGTAAGCTGTCCCGCTCATGCGCGCATCCGAGATCCGCACCATGTCGGTCACACCCCGGCGCAGCACCTTCGCGGGCAGCATCATGTTGCCGACCTCTGCCATCCCGGGATAGCCGCGCGGCCCGCAATTTTTGAGGACCATGACGCAGCTCTCGTCGATGTCCAGATTCTCGTCATTGATCCGGGAGTGAAATTCCTCAATCGTTTCAAACACGACAGCCCTTCCGCGATGCTCGAGAAGTTGCGGGCTGGCCGCCGACGGCTTGATCACCGCCCCATCCGGCGCGAGGTTCCCGTGCAAGACTGCGATGCCGGCGCTCGCCTTGAAGGGCTCGGCAAAGCGGTGAATGACGTCGAAATTCCAGCAGGGTGCGGCGGCCACATTCTCCCCAATCGTCTGCCCGTTCACCGTCAAGGCATCGCGGTGCAGCACGCCGGCCTCTCCCAGCTGGCGCAGCACAAACGGAAGTCCGCCCGCGTAAAAGAAATCCTCCATCAGGTACTTTCCCGAGGGCTGGATGTTCACCAGGCAGGGCAGGCTCGATCCCAGCCGGTCAAAATCGTCCAGGCAGAGGGGCACGCGGACCCGGCCCGCAAGCGCGATCAGGTGGATCACCGCGTTCGTCGATCCCCCGATAGCTGCATTGGCGAAAATAGCGTTCTCGAACGCCTGCCGCGTCAGAATGCGCGACATGCGCAGATCATCGCGCACCATCTGCACGATGCGGCGACCCGTCATCTGCGCCAGGGTGTTCCGCCGCGCATCCACCGCCGGAATGGCTGCGTTCCCGGGCAAACTCATTCCCAGTGCTTCGACCATGCTCGCCATGGTGGAGGCCGTGCCCATGGTCATGCAGTGCCCCTTGGAGCGATGCATGCAGCTTTCGGCCTCGAAGAATTCCTCCAGCTTCATCTGGCCGGAGCGGACCTGGTCGGTCATCTGCCACAAACCTGTTCCGGAGCCCAGGTCGTGCCCGCGAAACTTGCCGGACAACATCGGCCCGCCGGAGACGCCGATGGTCGGCAGATCACAGGAAGCGGCTCCCATCAGCAGCGACGGCGTGGTCTTGTCGCAGCCCATGAGCAGGACCGTACCGTCGATGGGATTGCCGCGAATCGACTCCTCGACATCCATGCTGGCCAAGTTGCGGAACAGCATTGCAGTCGGCCGCAGCTGGGTCTCGCCCAGCGACATGACGGGAAACTCCAGGGGGAAGCCGCCGGCCTCCCACACCCCGCGCTTCACGTATTCGGCGATCTCGCGGAAGTGAGCGTTGCAGGGTGTCAACTCCGACCAGGTATTGCAGATCCCGATCAGCGGCCGCCCGTCGAACAGATCGTGAGGCCACCCCTGATTTTTCATCCAGCTCCGGTAGAGAAAGCCGTCCCGGTCCTTGCGGCCGTACCAGGCCTGACTGCGCAGCTTTGTCATGCTTCACCCTTTAGGTTTGCCCCAGACTGTGGAGTCGTTTGTCTTCCTCTCACGCCGGCTCCGATGATAGCGTAAACTCTGCTGGTAAACCGGATCTCACACCGGGTATCGCTTCACCAGGATTGGTCCTTTTTCGATGATCACGCTACCCTGATCTCTGGAAAAAAGCTCCATGATGCCCCACACGTCACGCTCCACCGGGCCGGTTCGCCGGCCCACGCTGGGTATTTTGAGCCTGTGCCTGATGGCCGCAATCTGGGCGGCTGCGTCCCCACCCCCGAAGGCTCTTCGCATCTTCTTCGTCGACGTCGAAGGCGGCCAGGCGACCCTGTTCGTCACGCCCGCCGGACAGTCCCTGCTCATCGACACCGGGTGGCCCGGCCACGATGGCCGGGACGCGGACCGTATCGTGGCCGCCGCCCCAAAAGCCGGAATCCGCAAGATCGACTACGTCCTCATCACCCACTATCACATGGACCATGTCGGAGGTCTTCCCCAGCTCGCGGCGCGTATCCCGCTCGCTGAGGTGATCGATCACGGCGATAACCGCGAGACGACGGACGCTCCCACGGTGCAGGTCTGGCAGGCGTATCAGCAACTGCTCGCCACCGGCCAGCTCACGCGCGTGAGCGTGAAGCCCGGAGAAGACCTCCCCCTGAAAGGGTTGCAGACCGAAGTCGTAAGCTCGGATGGTGCCGTGATCGGCTCAGCTCTGCCCGGCGCCGGCCAGGACAATGCCAGCTGCCGGAATGCCGAACCGTATCCCGCGGACCAGACCGAGAACCGGCGCTCTCTTGGAGTCCTCATCACCTTCGGCAAGCTCCGTATTCTCGATCTCGGCGATCTCACCCAAGACAAAGAACGGGAGCTGATGTGCCCGAAGAACAGACTCGGCACGGTCGACATCTACATCGTGTCCCACCACGGCTGGTACCAAAGCGGCAGCCCGGCTTTAGTCAATGGCATTGCTCCTCGCATCGCCATCATGGACCATGGCGCCCAAAAGGGAGGAAGCCCGTCCGCCTGGGACATCATTGAAAAGTCTCCTCGGCTCGAAGACCTCTGGCAGCTGCATTTTTCCGAGGAAGGCGGGAAGGCCCACAATGTCGCCGACGATTTCATCGCCAACCTCGAAGGTCCCGACAGCGGCCACGATCTGGAACTGACCGCCTGGCGCGACGGCAGCTTCGCGGTCTTCAACTCGCGCACGCAAAAGACGAAGCACTATCCCACACCCTAAGGGCCTGCCCGGGATGACTCCTACGGGTGGAGCGACGGGCGGACGACTTCAGCCGCAATGAGGCTCGGTGAACACTTACAAGATCGCGGTCATTGAAGGCGACGGCATCGGGCACGAAGTTGTTCCGGAGGGCCTTCGCAGCCTCGAAGCCGCAGCCCGACGCTATGGCTTCAGCTTCTCCTGGCAGCATTTCGGCTGGAGCTGCCAAACGTATCTCAACACCGGGCGCATGATGCCCGAGAACGCCCTCGACCAACTCCGCGCCTTCGACGCCATCTACCTCGGCGCCGTTGGCTGCCCTGGAGTGCCCGACCACGTCTCCCTCTGGGGCTTGCTCATCCCTATCCGGCGCACCTTCCGGCAGTATGTCAACCTGCGCCCGCTGCGCCTGTTGCCGGGTGTCGCCTCACCTCTGAAAGGTTTCCCCCCGGGCGAGATCGAATTCTGCATCGTGCGGGAAAACAACGAAGGCGAATACTCCGAAGTCGGAGGCCGCCTCTATCAGCGAACCGACGCTGAGTTAGCCGTGCAGGAAACCGTCTTCACCCGCCGCGGATGCGACCGCATCATCCGCTTCGCCTTCGACCTGGCGCGCAAGCGCAAGCGCCACGTCACCTCCGCCACCAAGTCCAACGGCATCATTCACACCATGCCCTTCTGGGATGAGAGCTTTTCTGCCACCGCCCGTAATTTCCCCGACGTCCGCACCGACCGGTACCACATTGACATCCTCAGCGCCCACTTCGTGCTTCATCCCGACTGGTTCGACGTGGTGGTAGCGTCCAATCTCTTCGGCGACATCCTCTCCGATCTCGGCGCCGCCGTCGTTGGCTCCATCGGTCTCGCTCCCTCCGCCAACCTCAACCCCGAACGCGAGTTCCCCTCGATGTTCGAGCCGGTGCACGGCTCCGCTCCGGACATTGCGGGAAAAGGAATCGCCAACCCGGTCGCCCAGATCTGGTCCGGAGCCATGATGCTCGAGCACCTCGGGGAGATCCAGGCGGCGCAGGCCCTGGAAAAAGCCCTTCAGGCGGTGCTCGCAAGCGGCGAAGTTCGCACTCCCGACCTCGGCGGCACGGCCGGCACCCGCGACCTCGGCGAGGCCATTGCAGGTTGTCTCGGGGAAACGCCCCAAGGGTAGGGCAGGCCGCCCTTCACCAGCGGTCGTGGACCAGCGCTCGGATGGAATGGTTATAGAGCCGCTGAACCGCCGCCATGGTTTCTGCGCTCAAGGGAGGCAGGCCGGACGCCCGGCAGTTCTCGGAGACCTGCTCAGCTCGCTTGCCGCCCGGAATGGCACAGCTCACCGCATCGAACATCAGTATCCAACGGAGAGCCAACTGACTCATCGTGGCTCCCGCCGGTACCAGCGGGCGGATCTGCTCTACCGCGGCCAGCGCGGTATCGTAATCCACTCCGGAGAATGTCTCGCCCACGTCGAAGGACTCCCCGTGCCGATTGAACTGGCGGTGGTCATCGGCCCCGAAGACCGAGTCCGGCCGCAGCTTGCCGGTCAACAGGCCACTGGCCAGCGGGACCCGTGCCAGAATGCCGACCTGCTTCTGGCGGGCCCGGGGGAACAACAGTTCCGCCGGGCGCTGGCGGAAGCAGTTGAAGATGATCTGCACCGTCTGCACATTGGGAAACTCGATGGCCTTAAGCGCTTCTTCGACCCTCTCCACACTGACCCCGTAATAGCGAAGCTTGCCGGCTTTCACGAAGTCGTCCAGCATGTCGAAGACTTCCGGCCGGTAGTACAGATCCGTGGGCGGGCAGTGCAGTTGCAGCAAGTCTAGTGTGTCGGCGGACAGATTGCGCAGGCTGTCGTCGATCCATTGGCTGAGATTCTTGCGGCTGTATCCCTCGACCGTTTGCCGGGGCAGGCGGCGTCCCGCCTTGGTGGCGACAATGATTTCCTCGCTGCGGCTTTTTCGCAGGCGGGCGATCAGGCGCTCGCTGCGCCCGTCGCCGTAGACGTCGGCCGTGTCGATCAGATTTACTCCGCAATCCACTGCCTGGTGGAGGCTGGCCAGGGCATCCTCCTCCGACACAGGGCCCCAGGCGCCGCCGATGGCCCAGGCGCCAAAGCTGATATCGGAAACCTTCCATCCGGTGCGGCCGAGAGTGCGGTAGTTCATCGCTTCGCATCTCCGAGCAAACGATTACTGCAAATCGGCTAAAGTATACGGCACTGCCCGGCAGCCCGCGGCCGTCGGCTTGACCTGGCTGGTCCCCTCGGCCCGCGGCACTGTCACCAGGAGGATCGTTGCCAATGACCCCCCGCACCTCTCGATGCTCCCTGGCTGTGCGAGTCAGTTTCTTGGGATTGATCCTCAGCTCATCCCTGTTTCAAGGCGCTGGCCCCACGAGTGCACAAACCAACAGTGAGATGGCCCCTGCGACCACGCCAGGTCCGATGCTGAGCCAGGGCGTCATCGACCTTGCGACGCCGGATTTCACCCTCAGCCTGGTCCGTAACTCGCAGACCGTGGCCGCGCTCCAGCCGCACGGAGCTAATGGCTTCGACTTCACCCCCGGCGATCTCCTCGTCGCAAGGTCGCACGATGGCTACTACCACCTGGGCGACCTGGATGTGCGGCTGCGAAACGGGGGCTCGGGGGCATGGAAGAGCTACTCCACGGCATTGGCTCGGGCGCCGGTGACCGCGCTGCCGGTCTCTTCTGAAGTCCTGGCCGCCGCCGACCTGGCGCCGACGCTGCCCGAGGACATTCCGCTTCAAGTCACGCGCACCTGGGTGCTGGAAGACGGCAAGCTGGTTCTGCGCTTCACCCTCCGCAACCGAAGCGCTGAGAAGGTCGAGATCGGAGCAATGGGCATTCCCATGATCTTCAACAACGTCCTCACCAAGCGTTCTCTGGATGAGGCCCATGCCAAGTGCTCCTTCTACGATCCTTACATCGGCGAGGACGCCGGCTACCTGCAGGTGACGCGGTTGAGCGGCCACGGTCCGGCGCTGCTGGTAGTGCCGGAGGGCAAGACGCCGTTCGAAGCGTATAAACCGATCCTCGACAGTAAGCCGAACCTTGCTCCCACCGTCTTCGAAGATCCCACGCCGCGCACCATCACCTTTGAAGGCTTCTACGATTGGATGGTCCACAGCCGTGCCTTTGCCGAAAACGAGTGGAAGAACGCCCGGCAGTGGAATCCGCCAACCTCCCTCACGTTGGCTCCGGGTGAGGAGAAAGCCTACGGGGTTCGCTTCCTGCTGGCTCCTGCGATTCGCGAGATCGAGAAGACCCTCGCCGCCAATCACCGGCCTGTGGCGGTCGGAATTCCCGGATACGTCTTGCCCACCGACCTCGATGCGCGGCTGTTCCTGAATTATCGGAAAGAAGTTCAATCGATCGCGGTGGAACCGCAGGCGGCCCTTGCCGCCCGACCCCTGCCCGCGACCCGCGGAGGCTGGCACGCCTACGCCGTGCAAGGCAAGACTTGGGGTCGAGCCCGCATGACCATCGTGTATGAAGACGGCCTCACCCAGACCATCCACTATTTCGTGATGAAGCCCGCCGCCCAGGCCGTGGCCGACCTGGGCCACTTCCTGACCACCAGGCAGTGGTATGCCGATCCCGAGGATCGCTTCCATCGCGGCCCGTCCATCATGACCTACGATCGCGGCGCCAACGCCATCGTGAGGCAGGACAGCCGAGTGTGGATCGCCGGACTGGGCGACGAAGGTGGCGGTGGGGCCTGGCTGGCCGCCATCCTCAAGCAATTCGTCCAGCCCAATAAGGAGGAACTCGACCGCTACGCCCAGTTTGTTGACGGCACGCTGTGGGGCCAACTTCAGCATAAGGATGGACCACAGCAGTATGGAGTCCGCAAGAGCCTCTTCTACTACCAGCCCGATGCCATGCCGCCCGGCTACTATCAACCCGGATTCGACTGGAGCACCTGGACCAGCTGGAACCAGCACGACTCGGAGCGCGTCGACCGCTCCTACGATTATCCCCATGTGGTCGCGGCCTACTGGGTTCTCTATCACCTAGCCCGCAATAACCCGGGCCTGGTCACCCAGCACCCATGGCAGTGGTATCTGACCCACGCCTACGAAACTTCGATGGCCATGACAAAGTTCGCCCCGCAGTACGCGGTCTACGGACAGATGGAAGGCGACATCTTTCTGCAGCTGCTGGCCGAGCTCAAGCGGGAGGGCATGCACGATCAGGCCGCCAGCCTCGAAGCCAGCATGCGCGCCCGCGCCGATCGCTGGAAGCAGGAAGCCTACCCGTACGGCAGCGAAATGCCCTGGGACTCAACCGGGCAGGAGGAGGTTTACGCCTGGACGAAATACTTCGGATACGATGACAAAGCCGCCGTCACCCTCGATGCCATTCTCGGCTACGATCCGACCATCCCGCACTGGGGCTACAACGGCAGCGCCCGCCGCTACTGGGACTTCCTCTTCGCCGGCAGCTACAAGTACCGGCGCCTGGAGCGGCAACTCCACCACTACGGCTCTGGGCTAAACGCCATTCCGCTATTGGCCGAATATAGCGAGCACCCCGAGGACCTTTACCTTCTGCGCGTGGGTTATGGCGGAACCATGGGAGCGCTCACGGACATCGACCAGGAAGGCTTCGCCTCCGCCGCCTTCCATTCTTTCCCCGACATGCTTCGCGCCGACCCGATTTCTGGCGACTACGGTCCGAATTTCTTCGGGCACGCCTGGAACACCGCGACGTACATCGTCGACGACCCAGAGTTCGGATGGCTGGCGTTTGGCGGCAATCTCAGGACGGAGAAAAACTCGATCGTGGTGACTCCCCTCGATTCCTACCGCGCCCGCGTCTATGTGGCGCCCAAAGGATTGTGGCTCACGCTCGAGGCCGGCAGCTTTGAAAGCCTAGCCATGACTGCCGGCGGCGCCATACGCGTAGGGCTGGCGGCTGCCACGACGTTTACTCCGCTGGCCCGGCTGCGCATCGAACAGCCAGCCAAAGTGCGGGATGTGGGGAGATACCACCCCAGCCCAATTCTCCGGGTTGAGCGCGACGCTTACGTGGTGCCTCTTTCCCAAACAACGACGTGGGTGGACCTGTCGGACAAGCCCTAGGAATGCCGATCCATTGGGAACTCAGCCGCGCTGGGGACACCCTTGCCCGTGCACCGCTCACGTCCGCAAATACGGAACCCACACCTCCATCGCCGCCGGCTCCCGATTCGCCCACGCGTAGTACGGAATCAGCGTCAGCTTCTGTGGCCGCGTTCCCGGCGCCCGCGGAATCGCCAGACGGTACAGCGGATCCTCCGCCGACGACGGCTGCAGCGCCGCCCCCTGGTGACGCAGCACCGTCACTCCTCCCAGCAGTTCGGCCTTGTGCTCGGCCTCAAACGCCGCAGGGCTCTGCCCCACTACCACCGCAACATCGGAAAGAACCTGAAGCTCGGGCTGATCCAGCCCCTCGAGACAATACACAACCGGCCCACGTTGCACCGCGATCCGCCCCGCATCCTCGGGTATTCGCGGATTCGCCACCACAATCTCGGTGGGCATCGGGAAGTTGAGGCTCACCGTGTCCCCCGGCTTCCAGCGCCGCGCCAGCGCCAGATAGTGCCCGGACTGCACGTCTTTCACACCCTGCCCATTCACGGCCACCGTTGCCTGCCGCACCCAACCCGGGACCCGCAGGTACAGCGTGAAGTCCGCGGCTTGCGCCGGCGAGACCGTCATCTGCACCTCGCCCTCCCACGGATACCCGGTCTTCTGCCGGATCTCGAGCGGCGTCCCATTCTCCAGTCGCCAGTCGAGCCGCGAATTGTCGTACAGGTGCACATACACCCCGTCCTTGCTCGTGCTGTAGAAGTAGCCCGGAAGCGAGGCGAAGGTGCGCTCCAGATTCGGCGGGCAACAGGTCACGTCATACCAGGGATTGCGGATCTTGTCCCCCGACGACGGATCGAACGCCAGCGGGTTGCGATAGCAATAGGTCGTTCCGTCTAGCGACATCCCGGAGTTGATGCCGTTGTACAGCGCGCGCTCCATGACATCGGAGAACCGCGCCTCCCCGCTCGCCGCCAGCATGCGCCAGTTCCACATGAAATTGCCGATGGCCGCGCAACTCTCGCCGTAGGCCTGCGCATTGGGCAATTCATAAGCGTCCCCGAACGCCTCACCCTGGCTCCGCGCGCCCACTCCTCCGGTCACGTACATCTGCCGCTTGGCCAGGTCGTCCCACAGCACGTTCAGCGTCTTCCAGTAGGCCGGGTCGCCGGTTTCAAGGTAATAATCCGTCGCGCCGCAACACGCATACATCGCCCGCACCGCGTGTCCTTCGAGCCTGGTCTTCGAGGTGAAGGGGATACCGCAGTTCATGTAGACGATCTGCTTGTGCTCGAGCGGAACCCGCGCATCCCCCTCGAGGATGTATCCCGCCAGCTCCACGTAACGGCGGTTGCCGGTGGTCCGGTACAGCTCAATCAGCGACATTTCGATCTCGGGATGCCCGGAGACGATCGGCTTCTTATCCGGTCCCGGCCCGTAGTTGGGAAGCAGAAATCCATCCACAAACTTGACGCCTGCATCAAGCAGCGTCCTGTCCCCCGTGGCGCGATAGTAGGCAATTGCTCCCTGCAGCATGTGGCCGAGGTTGTAGAGCTCGTGACCCACTTCCTGGGTATGGGGAAGCATGCGCAGCGACGCCCGGTCCTCCACGTAATAGGTGTTCAGATATCCGCTGGGCTCCTGCACGGCAACCACTTCGCGGATCATCTGGCTGGTCGCGCCGCGCAACTCGGGTCGATCTCCCGATTGCAGCGCGAATCCCACCGCTTCGATCCACTTGTAGATATCGGAGTCGGAAAAGTAAGGACCCTTCTGCGGCGCCGAACTCTTCCCCGCCAGCCGCCGGAAATTCTCCATGCGTCCGTGCGCCTCCAACTGCTCGCGCATGGTCGGGATGCTGCTCTCCAGGTTGGTCCGACGCCGCTTCGACCAGAAGCCCTGCTCGATGGTCACCGCGCGAACCGGCACACTGTGAAGCTTCGCGTAGGGAGAAGAAACCAGGTTCAAGACCCCTTGATCCCTCCACGCCAACACGGACTTCCCGCTCAGATCCAGCGCCGGTGCCGGCGAGAGCGCGCCAGCGGAAGCGAGCAACGGCCGGCCCAGATAGGAAGCTCCCGCCCAAGAAGCCGCTATGGAAACGAACTGCCGTCGGGAGAGAGGGTGCTCAAAACCCATGGCGAAACCTCCGTGCCTGCGCCCCGCCTGGAAAGTGGGGAATGTCTATCATGGTAATCGTTTCTCAATCTAGCCGAAATCTTTTGTGTGTAAGATCTAAAGATCCATGTTCGGTATGCGTCTGCCACTGCGACTCACGCTCCTCGCACTTCTGTTCCCATGCCTTCCCCACGCCTGGACGCAAACCGCAGCCGATCCCTTGCCCCCCATCATCGCGGCGCTTCGCGCCAAGGATTTCGCCCAGGCTCTCCAACTCCTCCAGCCTGCCCTTGAACAGTTCCCCAAGGACCCGCGCCTATGGTCGCTGCAGGGGGTTGCGCTCTCTGCACAAGCAAATAAGAAGGAAGCGCTGGCAGCATTCCAGCACGCGCTGAGTTTGGCGCCGAATTATCTGCAGGCCCTGGAAGGTGCGGCCCAGATCGAATACGACGCCAGCAGCGACGCTGCCATCCCGCTCTTGCGCCGCGTGCTCGAGTTGCGTCCTGACGATCAGACCAGTCATGCTATGCTGGCGGTGCTGGAATACCAGCGCGGCCACTGCGCTGCCGCGGTCCCTCATTTTGACAAGGCCGGAACCCTGCTCGATTCGCAGGTCGACGCGCTTCACGCCTACTCCACCTGCCTGATGAAGCTCAAGCGATACGACGATGCCGCCGCGGTCTTTGCCCGCGCCGTCGCCCTGCACCCGGACGATCCCCGGGAGCGTCACCTCTTGGCTTCCATCCAGCTCATGGCGCAGAAGCCGCAGGACGCCCTGGACACTCTGGCGCCGCTGCTCGCGCTCAAGGATCCGGACGCGGATACCCTGGAACTCGCTGCCACCGCCTACGAGGATGTAAGGGATACGCCCAAGGCAGTCAGCACGCTGCGGCAGGCCATTATCCTGGACCCGCGCAACGTGAACCTTTACCTGGACTTTGCGAACATCGCCTTTAACCACCAGTCGTTCCAGGTCGGCATCGATGTGATCACCGACGGCCTGGGCGTAATGCCGACCGCCTCGCCCCTCTTTCTGGCGCGGGGTGTGCTCTACGTGCAGTTGGCCGACTATGACAAGGCGGAAGCCGATTTCGAGGAAGCTTACAAATTGGATCCGAGCCAGTCTCTCAGTTCGGCCGCGCAGGGACTGGCCGCCGTGCAGGAGCACGATTTCGATCGCGCCCTGGCCACCGTGCAATCGAAGCTCGCGCGCAAACCGAACGACCCCCTCCTGCTCTACCTTCAGGCCGATGTGCTGGTCGAGAAGGGCGCCGATCCCGGCACCCCCGCGTTCGACTTGGCCATGCGCTCCGCCAAGAAGGCGGTCCTGCTCCAGCCCAGTCTGGCCGACGCTCACGACGTCCTGGCGAAGCTCTACCTCATGACCGGACAGAACCAGGCCGCTGCGGAACAATGCCGCAAGGCCATCAGCATCAATCCCAAAGACCAGACCGCCGTCTACCACCTGATTCAGGCCCTGCGGAAATCGGGTGAGAAGGCCCAGATTCCCGACCTGCTGAAGCGCTTGGCCGAACTCCGCGCGGAAAGCACCCAGGATGAGCGGGAACACAACCGCTACAAGCTAGTGGAAGAAACGCCTGAGAGCAAAGAGTCCGCTCAACCCTGAGCACTAACACGTCGATGGAGCCCTATGCAAAAACAAGACAACTGTTACTTGCCAAGTTCCGAACCACAGCCTCGGGCTAGGCCTCTCGATGGAGGGCGTCCGTAGCCGCTGTTCCCTGACCGCGGCAAGCTGATCTCACTCCACAACTCATGCTCCCTGGTGCGAGCGGATTGTGCCCGCACCCTTTACGCTCCCCTCCGTCGAGGTGATAATGTTCACCTTGACCCCGCCAAAGGACACACTCGGGTAATGGCCTCAACACGCCGTAGTTTTCTGCAACTCTCCCTGGGCTCCATGATTTCCCTCACCTCGTCACGCCTCTTCGCCCAAGGTGTGGCACAACACACCGCCAAACCCATGGCCAGGCCAGCTCCCTCTGGCCGCCCTTTCCACGCGCACTTTGTGGATGTGGCCGGGGCGGCAGGACTCAAGGCCCCAGTGATCTACGGCGGCGTGGACAGCAAGAAATACATCCTGGAGGCGACCGGCTGCGGCTGCGCCTTCCTCGACTACGACAACGACGGCTGGATGGATATTTTCCTGCTCTCGGGCACGCGTTTGGCGGAGAACCCTGCCGACGCCGTCGCCCGCCTCTACAAGAACAATCGCGACGGAAGCTTCACGGATGTCACCGAGAAAGCAGGATTGCAGGCCACCGGCTGGGCATCGGCGGTTTGCGTCGGTGATTACAACAACGACGGCTTCGAAGATATCTTCTGCACCTACTACGGGCAAAACCGCCTCTATCGCAACAACGGCGACGGCACTTTCACGGATGTAACCAAGGCCGCGGGCTTGTGGAACGAGCAGCCGCGCTGGGGCGCCGGATGCAGTTTTGTGGACTACAACCGCGACGGCCACCTTGATTTGTTTGTCTCCAACTACGTGCGCTTCTCATTCGAACATGCTCCGGTGCCCGGAGAAAACGTGAACTGCAACTGGAAAGGCATTCCCGTAGAGTGTGGGCCGCGGGGCTTGCCTCCCGGCCGGCACTCGCTCTATCGCAACAACGCGGATGGAACGTTTACCGACGTGAGCCGGGAGGCGGGCATCTCCAAGGCCACCGAGAGCTACGGCATGACGGTGGTCGCGGCCGACCTGGACGAAGACGGGTGGCCTGACATTTACGTGGCCTGCGATTCCACACCCAGCCTTCTCTTCATGAATAACCACGATGGCACCTTTCGGGAGGAGGGCGTTTTGCGAGGGGTAGCCCTGAGTGATGATGGCGCCGAGCAGGCCGGCATGGGTGTGGGGGTAGGCGACTACGACCTGGACGGGCACCTGGATTTGTTCAAGACCCACTTCGCCGACGATTCCAACGGCCTTTACCATAACGACGGGAAGGGGAATTTCGACGAAGTCACCCGTTCCACGCGGGTGGCGGTCGAGACTCGCTACATCTGTTGGGGCGCCGGCATCGTTGACCTGGACAACGACGGATATCCCGACATCTTTATGGTGACCGGCAATGTCTATCCCGAGGTGGAGCGAAAGTTGCCTCAGTATCCCAACAAGACTCCACGCGTGGTATTTCGCAACCTCGGCAATCGGACGTTCGAAGAACTAGGCCCCGAGGCCGGATCCGGCGTGATTGAGGCTCACAGCAGCCGTGGTTGCGCCTTTGGCGATTTCGACAACGACGGGGACGTGGACATTCTCATCGTGAATCTCAACGAGCCCCCGTCCTTGTTGCGCAACGACCTGAGCGGGAAACAGAACTGGCTCAAGGTAAAGTTGGAAGGCGTCAAGTCGAACCGGAGCGCCCTGGGTGCGCGTGTGCTCGTGCGCTATGGGGGGAAGGTCCAGGCACAGGCAGTGCTGAGCCAGTCCAGTTTTTATTCCTCGAACGATCCGCGCCTGCACTTCGGCCTGGGGGCATCGACTTCGGCTGATGTGGAGGTCTTCTGGCCGAACGGTCTGCAGGAGAAATTCAAAGGGGTTGCGGCGAACCAGCTGTTGACCTTGCGTGAAGGAAGCGGAGCGGTCCCGAGCAAGGGTTGGACAAAGCCCTGAATCTCGTCTCGCCATGGGAGGAACCGCCCCAGGAAGGTCCGCCTGCCCTTACGTGAACGTAGGTACCGCAACGTAAGAAGCCGGCACTCGAGAGAACCGATTTAAGCCCACGAATAAAGTTCTTGACAAGCGGAAGGGAAGGTTAGTATAAACTGCGCCCAAAAGTAAACGTTTGCCGGGTGAGGAGAGTTATGCGGGCGAAACTGGAGTGTTTCTGTACTCTGCTGCTGCTTCTGTGCTTCACCTCCGTAGCCAGTTATGCGCAGTTCACCGGGAATATTCAAGGGGTGGTGCAGGACGAAACCGGCGCTGCCATTCCGCACGCCAAGATCACCGTCGTCAATACGGCCACACAGGCGGTCTCCGAAAGCACAACCGATGGCGGGGGCAACTACCGCTTCGTGAGCCTGGCTCCCGGCTCCTACAAGATTACGGTTGAGGCCGCTGGATTCGCCAAGTCCGAGGTCAGCATTAACTTGCTGACCGAGCAGAATTTGAACGTGCCCGTGACCTTGAAGGTCGGCACCGTGAGCGAGGCGGTCAATGTGTCTGCCGAAACGCCCGTGGTGGACACGGCGGACAGCCGCAACCAACTGACGCTTGAACATTCCGGAGTTACGCAGTTGCCTGTTCCCGGCCGCAATTTGGTCACCTTGACCACCCTGGCGCCAGGGGTGACTGGACTAGGGACGATGGGAGGAGGACAGCCCGGCAGCGCCGGCACTCCCGGGTCCGGCGTGGACAACTATTCCACGGAAACTCAAGTCGACGCCAGCGCCAACGGCCAGGGCCAGATGTCCAATATGTACGTGATCGACGGCCTGGATGTAACCAGCGGCATTCGCCAGGGTGTGCTCAATCTCACTCCCAACCCGGACTCCATTCAGGAAACCAGCATTCAGGTCAACACCTACTCGAGCGAATACACGCGCGCCACGGGCGTACAGGAAGTGCTGACCACGAAGTCGGGAACCGACATGTTCCACGGTTCTGCGGCTGACTGGTACTACTACCAGAACTGGTTCTCGACAACGCACTTCTCCGGCCCCAAGTACCTGCCCTTCCACGGCAACAACATGTCGTTTACCATCGGGGGTCCGATTATCCCCCATCACCAGTTCTATTTCTATTTTGCGGTTGAGCCTTTGCGCTCATCCCGTGCCACCAGCGGGGCTATTCAGTTCGCCGATCCGGAATTTGTCGGCTGGGCGCAGCAGAACCACCCGAACAGTGTGGGAACGCATGTGCTCACCACCTACCCTGTCACGAATGTTACCGGTATCAGTCCGGTGACGGCTGAGACCTATTTCGGTAAGAACCCGAACGGCACCAACATTTGCGGTACGCCTGCGGTGGAAAACATCCCCTGCACCCTGAATATGTACGACAACGCCAATTTCAGCGCTCCTGCCATCCGGGATGGAACCCAGTACTTCGTGCGCATTGACAAGTCGTTTTCCAAGGATCGCATCTACGGCAGCTACTACCGGACGGTTCTCAAGTATGGCTCGGCATCGGCCATTCCCGCGTTCTCTACCTTAAACAACAACTGGCAGTATGCGTTGCAGGGGAACTGGGTGCACACTTTCGCCACCTCCACGCTGAATGAAGCCATTTTTGGGTTCAATCGGGTTGAGGGCGTGCTGGGCAGCGGCGCCAAAGATTACAGCGTCCCCTCCATCGCCGTGAGCGGCATCAGCACCGAAGGAGGTCAGACCTTTGGCGTGGGCTTCGCGCAGGGGGATTTCATCCAACACAACTATCACTGGCGGGATGTACTGACCCACGTTCGCGGCACGCACACCCTGAAGTTCGGATACGAAGGCTGGTACGGAGACGACGTGGAGCCGTTTCAGGGGCCATGGTCGCAGCCCACATTCAACTTCAATAACCTGTTGACCTTGGCCCAGGATGCCCCGACGACGGAAGGCCACGTTATGTACGACCCCATTGCGGGAAAACCTGTCTTATGGTCGTGGGACGCCGCGTCTAGAACTTGGGGTCTTTTTGCGGAAGACACCTGGAAGGCAAGAAAGAATCTGACACTGACCCTGGGGTTGCGCTGGGATGACAGCGGGAACCCCTGGTCCAAGAGTGCGAGCACAGTGTTCGGGAATTTCTATCTCGGCCCCGGCCAGACTTTTGATCAACAGGTAGCGAACGGTTTTGCCAAGGCGACGCATAACGCCCTCAACCATTCAGTGAACAATCTTCTGAGTCCCCGTGTGGGTGTCGCATGGGACATCACGGGGAGAGGCAAGACAGTGCTGCGCGGGGGTTTTGGCGTATACAACAATTGGCTAACCCAGGCCAACGTGCAAGAAGAATTTCGGGGCAGCCCTCCCGGCCCGATCACTCCAACCTTCACCACAGGAACTGCCACTCCCCCGCTATTCCTTCTGGGAACAGGAGGTAAGCCTCCCTTCGGCTTCACGTACCCGGCCTTGTTGGGTTCTCCCCTTTGCCCAACTCTTGGCGCGAACGGTTGCCTGAACTCGCAAGGAGGAATCGTCGGCGGCAACTTCGCGATCGGCGCCATTAACCCCAACTTAAAGTCTCCCAAAGCCGATATCTGGTCGGCAACTCTAGAGCAGAGGATCGGAAACAACTATTCCGCTAGTGTCGGTTATGCCGGATCGCACGGCTACAACATGGTCGGGGCCGGCAACACGGCGGGAATTGTCAGCTACGGTCAAACCATCAACGCCTTCGCCGGAGACTTGATTCAGAACGACAGCCTGGCACCGACCAGACTCAACCACAGCTTCGGCTCCATCGTATACGCCGACAATAATCGTTACAGCAATTACGAGAGCGTGTACTTCGAATTCAAGGGACGTTTCGCGCGCAGTGGTTTTGTGGACGCGTCCTACACGCGCTCGAAGTCCAAAGACGATGGCGGGAACTATCCCGCGGAAGCCGATCCGAAGACTTATTACGGACCGTCTCCCTGGGATGTGCCGAACCGATTTTCCCTTACCCTGAACTATGAGATACCCGGCATGAAGGGCGGCCAGGGTGCAGTGGGCAAGCTGACCAGTGGGTGGGGCATTAGTGGCACCAGCATATTCCAGAGTGGCTATCCCGCCTGGGTTTCAACCAATGCCTCATTCCAGCCGGTGTGTGCCCTCACTGGGGTGGGCGCGCCTGCCTGCCCGTCCAAAGCCAACCCCCCGGTTGGGTATGGTCCCAAAAGCGGTGATTACAACGCCGACGGAGAGAGCGCCAACACCGTGGCCAGTGTGAATATCGCGGGCCTGGATTATCCGGATGTCACGAGCTACAGCCAGGGGACCTCCAAGTCCTCCTTTCTTAACGGGGCGTTCTCTCCCGGACAATTCACGCAACCGGCTTTTGGCTCACAAGGGAATGAGAAGGCCAATCAATTCCGTTCCCCAAATTTTGCCGAGACGGATGTGAATTTCTACAAGAACACCGCCATCACAGAGAGAGTGAACCTCCAGTTCCGATTTGAGTTCTTCAACATCTTCAATCGGGTGAATCTGACAGCTTTCGACACCAACCTTGCCGACGGCACGTTCGGCAAGACAACGCAACAGCAATTGCCGCGAAACTGGCAGATCGGAGCCAAGATCTCTTTTTAGCCGCGTCCAGCGCCCCCCAACGCACCCCGCAGGCCGGACACGCAACCCCTCCGCTTCGAACCAGAAGGGGAGGGGTTTGTTGTGTGCTGTGATCTAGCACAGGCGCGTTTGATTGTCGCCCCTTTTTCGTTCGGGAAAAACATTGAGGTACAATTCCACCTGCACGCAGACTGTGAATTCCAGCTGAGTCATGGACTCGAAGCGTAGCGCTCTGCGGTTACTCATCGTTCTGGCTGCTCTCCCGGCTTTTGTTCCCCCCGGGCGAGGACAATCCACCAACCAAAGCACAGTGCGCTCCGTTGCACAGATCCCTGCCGCACAATTGCCCAGCGCGCCTAGCGGTGCGAGCCGATGCCAGTTCTGTCATCCTTCCGAGGTCGAGGGATACGCCCGCTCCGCGATGGCGCACTCTCTGCGCCGGGCGAGTCAGGAGCCGAATGGCACCGTAGAAACTCCCGACGCAAAGATCGATATGTATTCATCGCCAGGTGGCTATTGGCAGCGTCTCGAGAGTCATGGTGAGGTAACCAACTATCGGATTGATTACGTAATCGGCTCCGGCAACCACGCCTCGGGCTACCTGCTAGACCTAGCGGGTTATCTCTTTCAGTCCCCGGTCGCCTACTACAAAAGTCGCCACGCCTACGATCTGGCGCCCGGATATGAGGGATTGCCCCACCCAGATTTCACTCGACCCATCGCCGCAGCCTGTCTCTTTTGCCACTCAGGGGCTCCCTTGAGAGTCCCCGGCACGTTGAACCAGTACCGGTCCCCGCCATTCTCCGCGGAAGCAATCACGTGTGAGCGGTGCCATGGATCTGCTGAGAAGCACCTCCGCGAGCCCAGAGTGGGGACTATCGTCAATCCTGCCAAACTGGAGACTGCCGCTCGCGACAGCATCTGCGAACAGTGTCACCTGTTGGGAGTTGGCAGGGTACTCAATCCGGGAAAGAGGTTTGGTGATTTTCAGCCAGGAGAGCGCCTGGAAGAGGTTTTTACGACTTATTGCAGTGTCTGGCCTCCTGGCAAGGAGGCCGGGAAATTCAAGGTCATCAGCCATGTGGAACAACTCGCTAGGAGTACTTGCGCCCAAAAGAGCAATGGTCAGCTGTGGTGCGGAACCTGCCATGATCCACACAACAAGCCCCCCGAACCGGTGCGATTCTTCCGGTCCAAGTGCCTTTCCTGCCACATGGAGAATTTCACGGGCTCTCATCCTGGCAAGGAAAGTAACTGCATCAGTTGTCACATGCCTCGTCGGGATGCCAAGGATGGTGGACACACGGCCTTCACCGACCATAGAATCCAGCGTCGGCCCGAGCCAGAAGAGTCTCTGACGGCAGACACTGACATCGCTGCTTGGCGCGAACCTGCGCCTGACCTGCAAAGGCGGAATCTTGGCATTGCCTACGTCAATGCGGGCATGGAACGCGGTTTCCCGCCATTTCTTATCCGCGGTTACCGCATGCTAACCGATGTTCAGAACCAATTCAGCGCCGATAGTGAGGTCTTCACGTCCATAGGGGCTGCCTTGCTGTTGGCCAAACAAACCTCGGAAGCCGAACTGGCCTTCGAGCGTGCCCTGAAACTCAACCCCGATTCGGTCACCGGCGAGACGAACGCCGCGTCAGCCTATTTGCAAGCCGGCGACTTGGATTCGGCCATTGTCCACCTGGAGCGCGCGGTTGCGCTTGACCCCTTGCATCTACCTGCTGTTACCCCGCTGATCGAGCTCTACAGGCAGCAGGGCAAGGTAGCCAAAGCGGAAGAGCTCTCGAGCAAGGTGAGCGCGGCGGCGGACAAACAAAGCGTTCCAGGTGATGCGGAAAAGTCCTCCCTGAGCAGCCTCCCCAAAACGGCAGAGGCAGTCTTCAAGAACATCCAGGTGCTGAAGGGTATTTCTGCCGACCAACTGATACCCGCCATGCGGTTCATCACTTCCTCACTCGGTGTGGAATGTGCCTATTGCCATGTGCCGGACCATTTCGACAAGGACGACAAGAAGCCCAAACAAATTGCCCGCGAGATGATGCGAATGATGTTTGCGATCGACCAAGAAAGCTTTGCCGGTAGTCGTGAAGTGACTTGCTACTCCTGTCACCGAGGTTCGCTCAGACCGGAAGCTATTCCGATCGTGGGGGAAAGACAGGCGGCAACGGCCGCGGCACCTGCAGGGGAGAAGCTTCCCGTCAACCTCTCTACTGCCGACCAGTTGATCGACCGTTACGTTCAGGCTCTCGGCGGAGCAGCTGCGATCGAAAACATCACCAGCCTGGTGGAACGAGGCACGACAACAGCGGGCGGACGGTCCATCCGCATTGAAGTTTTCGATCAGAATCCCTACAAGCAGGTCTTGGTTCGGCATATGCCAGGGGGAGACAGCATTACGGTGTTCGACGGCCATGAGGGTTGGTCCAGCGCGCCGGGGCATCCCCTACGTGATATGCAGGGCGCCGACCTGAATGCCGCTAAGATCGACGCCGACCTCCACTTTCCGCTGCACATTAAGCAGGTTTTTGCTGAGTTGCGCGTGGAATATCCGGAAAAGATCAGCGAGCGCGACGTTTATGTGATTTCTTGCACGAACGTGGGTCAACCGTCAGTGAAGCTTTATTTTGACGAGCGGTCAGGAGTACTAGTGCGGCTGGTGCGATATGCTCCGACCCCACTAGGCCTCGTTCCAACTCAAATCGACTACACTGACTACCGCGATGTAGGTGGTGTGAAGATTCCGTTCCGCTTGACCGTTGCTCAACCGGACGGGAGTGCGACCACCCAGTTGGAGCACATCCAGCAGAATGTTCCGATCGATGATGCCAAGTTCGCCAAGCCCACATCATCGCAAGTAAAGTCCCCCGGGTCGTAAGCCAGCCATCATGGCCGCCAACCCGCTGTCTATCTTCGCCCTGTATGGGTGGCACGCTGCCGGCTCTCTGAGGTGCGCGAGCAGATGGATGAGGTCGACATTCAGCAGCCGCTTCCTGGCGAAGTGGGGACCTTCGCCTGAAGCTGCGACACTTCGATTCTTGCTCGAGATGTGCCGCTGACTACCCCCACCTCGGGACGGTATCTGGAGGTCGATGCTCGGTGTAATCGCCCCGGTACCCCATGTAGCTTAGGGACACCTAACAGATAACATTCGAGCTTTTCACCTGAACGTACGTGCTATAGCTCTCCTTGTCGATGCTCATGAAGGGGCGCATGGTGACGGGCTTGCCGCCGGTGGAAGTGGCGACCGACTCCCCCGCGGCCCTGTTAGATGGGGCGGCGCGGAGCAGTTCGGCTTGGTCGAAGCTGGGTTGCGAGTCGGCGATCGCGAACAGCACCAGCGGGCCGCGCAAGAGAGCCATCTGCGTCGGATGCTCCGCGTCCACGGACGCGAGACGCAGGGGCATGGGCAATTCGAGGCTGACCTGATCGCCGTCTTTCCATGCGCGCTTGAGCGCAGCAAAGCTCCCAGGCTCAACCCGTTCCAACACACGCTTTCCATTCACCATGAGTACCGGGTCGGCTGTGGCCCAGGCTGGAATACGAAGGTACAGGGTGTAATCCGCCGGCTGCGAGGCGGAGACCTGGATCTGGATCTTGTTGTCGAATGGGTACTTGGTCTGCTGCGTCAGGCCGTGTCGGCCGGAGCCTTCGGTCCAGCGCAACGAAGAAGGCGTGAACAGATTCACGTAGACGCCATCAGCCGAGCGCAGGTAGGTGCTGATGTGATAGTCGGCGGCGAGCTGGGGAAAGGTTCCCGAGCAGCAGGGCCACTTGTCTTTGTACCAGACCTTCTTGCCGGTGGTGGCATAGTCAGAGTAGTAGTACGAGGTGCCGTCAGCCTGAATGGGCCATGCACCCAGAATGGTGTTGTAGAGCACGCGCTCCATGCTGTCCCCGTACTTCGAGTCTTTGGTGACGCGCAGCAGGTAGCGGGTGATTTTGAAGTGTCCGTAGGAACCACACGGAGTTTCGAAGCTGGCGTGCGTGTGCTGCAGGCTGTTGCCGAGTTGTCCGGTGCCTGGTTCGCCGAAGGTCTCGTCCGGACCCCAGCCGCCGGTAGCAAAGCTCTGCGTGTCGAGCAACATAGCAAAGCCGTTCCGGGCTGCTCGCAGATGTTTTTCGCTGCCCAAGGTGATGTAGGCCTGCATGGCAGAACTGAAGGCGTTTACGTGGCTGTACGCGTGCTCGAAAGGAAGCACATTATTGCCCTCGGCCAGCGGATTGAAATAGGTGTCATCCTCAAGGTATTGCTTGGCCATGTCGCGGTAAAAGTCTTTACCACTGCGCTGATAAGCGAGGAACAGGTTCTCGGGCAGGGTGTAGGTTTCGTCCCAAGTGTACGACGTGTCCTTGTGCGCGCGCGCTCGCTGCTCCTGGCGGGAAAGGGCCTTCCCCGGCAAGTAGGCAACGATGGCATGGGTGAGCTTTTCATGGACATCCATGGCCATGGGATCGCGTGCGAACTCATGCGCATCGATCAGGCCGCAGGAAAGCTTGTCGTAGGTGTAGGCGGGCAGACGGTAGTCCACGAAGAACCTGGCCTTGGCATCGAGGGTTTCGGCGTAGCCCTTGACCAAACGGTTGACCTTGGCACGTGTAGGTTCGTCGCCGGTGACGGCGTAGGCGCGGGCTAAGGCTGAGACATACTGGCCGAAGCTGTGTCCGGCGATAAAGCCGTGGAAGTCGTTGCGCTCGAGGCTGAAGCCGGTGAGATCGTACCAGCCGCCCATATCCTCGCCGGGAGCGGGCAGGCCGGCGACCTGGCGAAAGACTTTGAGCAAGCGGTCCTCGTCAAGATTCAGGAAGCGAGCGTGATTCTCGTCGAATTGCCGTTTCATCGGGCCGTCGAGCAACTGGACATCGCCGTAGGCGAAGGTGGAGAGAGGCGTGGTGATGGCGACGAGGCTTGTTTGGGGGGCCGCCCACGCGGGCAGAGAGCGAGCAACGCAGGCACCGGCGGCGGTGGCGGTGGCAGCCTGGAGAAAGCGGCGGCGGGTGGTGGCGAAGGGCATGGGGATTAGCCTCCAGCAATCGTTTACTACAGAAACTTAGGAGAGCGGGCCCGGGCTTGTCAATCGGAAGCGTGGGTTTTGTTCGCCAGGTTCACCAGTGTGGCAGTACCACCGGGTGCGACGCTCATCCGATCGCCGGTAAGATGCGTCGTCGAGGACGGCCTTAGCGCTGCCGGGTGAGGGCAACTCTCTTACGCTCCTCCGGGGTTGGGTTCAGACGCCCGCTGTAACCCAGGGCTTGCGCCGAGGCTTTCTTGGTGCACCGCTTGGCGGCTGTTTTCGTTGGCCGCGGCGGCGCCAGTTTGCTTGTGCCTCCCTGTTGGGGCTGGCGTGCGCAATACGCGCACATCAGGCGGCGGAGGTAGAGCACAGCGCGTCTTCGATCTCGGCGATTTCGGCGGCGGAGAGGTGGAATGCGGTGGCGCCGAGGAGGCCCGACAGTTGTTGCGGGCTGCGGAAGCCGATGATGGCTGCGGTGACCGCAGGATGTTTCAGAGCCCAAGCGATGGCCACTTCTCCGGGCGTGCGGCCGTGGCGTTTGCCGATGGCGGCTAGGAGTTCGACCAGGCGGAGGTTGCGGCTCAGGAGCGGCTCTTGGAAGTTGGGCAGGTTGCGCCGCCAGTCGTCGGGAGTAAGACAGGCTACGCGCTCCTTGGTCATCGTGCCGCTGAGCAGGCCCGCGGACATGGGCGAGTAGACGATGACGCCGATGTGATGGCGTTCGCTGTAGGGTAGGATCTCCGCTTCGATTTCTCGGGTGACGATGGAATAGGGAGGCTGAAGGCAGGTGATGGGAGCGATGGCCTGGGCGCGCTTCATCTGGGCCACGCTGAAGTTGGAGACGCCGAGATAACGCACCTTGCCTTCGCCTTGCAGGCGGGCCATTTCGGTCCAGCCTTCTTCGATCTCCTCATCCGGCCTGGGCCAATGGATCTGGTAGACGTCCAGGGCATCGACCCGCAGGCGGCGCAGGCTGGCTTCGCACTCGCGACGGATGGAGTCGGCCTTGAGCGAGGAGCCAACGTTGAGGGCGGCGTCCCAGACCTTGCCGCACTTGGTGAAGAGATAGGGGCGGGTGGAACGGCCTTCTAGGGCGCGGGCGACAATCTGTTCGGAGTGGCCGAGGCCGTAAAGGGCGGCGGTGTCGATCCAATTGAGGCCGCGATCGAGGGCGGCGTGAAGGGCGGCGATGGAGTCGCCGTCGTCCTGCGGGCCCATGCTGCCGGTCCAGCCCCCGCCGCCCATGGCCCAGGCGCCGATGCCGAGTCGCGTGATGTGAAGATCGCTGGTTCCGAGTTGCGTGGTTTGCATGCCTTTTCCTTTTCCGGAGCCGCAGTGCAGGGCAGCTACATCCCCGATTCATTCCTCAGCTGCAGAAAGAGCAAGTCCTTCGCTAACGCGCAGGATCACAAACTTCAAGCCGAAGCGCCGTTTCGTCACGAATCAGCCTTTGCGCAGGCGGGCGGGGACGACGGAGACGCAGGCTTCGGTTTCATCCTCCCAACGGCGAAACGCGAAAGCGATTACCGGAAAGACCTCTCTAGGGACATTATTCCGTCCATTCACCTGCTGCGAGTTCCCTTTCACCTCGAGCACTGGAACCGAGCGTCAAAGTTAGATCGTCCGGTCTAATTTCGTCAACTGAGGAGCGGACCGAGCCTTGCGGCGGAGGGAGTTTAGGGATCCAGGCGGCTGCCTGACAGGCGGTATGAGCCGAAGAAAATGCTCTTCAAGAGGCGCCCAGGCAAGTCCGCGATCGTTGCGGTAACTCCTTGCCTGGCCTATGGTTCTGCGTATGGCGGTTATGGTTTTCAGTAGGCGTCGCTGCCGGCAACACCCTCCTATCTTTCGGTGAGACCAGGAGGCAGTTGGAGGAAGCGACGCGTTCGATTTGAGCCGCCACCGAAGGGAATTCGGGATGGAGGGGGGGCGATGTACAGCACGGATCACGGCATCGAAAATTCCTTGACAGGGGAAGAGGAAGGGGACTATAAGAAACAAAAAATGTGAGTAATCGTTTACTCACAGTGTCCGCTGCGGGGTGAGATCAATGCTTGCGAAAAGGCTGTTGCCTCATCTGCCACAGCTGTTCCTGCTGCTCTGCCTGCTCTCCAGCGTGGGCGCGTATGCCCAGTACAGTGGCAACATTCAAGGCGTCGTCACCGACCCGACAGGGGCGGCCGTCAATGGAGCTTCCATCCAGTTGCGCAATGTGGACACGGGGGTCACCGCGGCCACGACCACCAGCGATTCGGGGAATTACCGCTTCAGCAGTATGCAGCCGGGCCACTACGTGGTTACGGCCGAGGCTAGCGGCTTCGCCAAATCGGAAGTGAGCCTCACGCTGGGAACAGCCGAGACGCAAGGTATCAATTTCAAACTGGCGGTCGGAGCAACGTCGCAGGCGGTGACGGTGTCGGCGGAAGCGCCGGCGCTGGATACGGATGAGACCCGGCTGCAGGCGACGCTGCCGTCAACCACGGTGCGGGACCTGCCGCAGCTGAACCGGAACCTGTGGGATGTGCTGGCGGTGACGCCGGGTGTGGTGGGCGCAGGGGTGCGCGCGGCGGGGACATCGCCGGGCGGCGGGAATGACAACTTCGGAACCCAGACGCCGCAACTGAGCGCCAACGGGCGGAGTTACACGGGCAACCTGGTGATGGTGGACGGAATGAACGTCACCAGTCCGATTCAGAATGGCAACATCATCCTCGCGCCGGTGCCGGATGCGGTGCAGGAAGCATCCTTGCAGGCCAACTCCTGGGACGGAGAGAACTCGCTGGGCAGCTCGATCCTGATCCAGGTGACGACCAAGTCCGGGACCAACCAGTTTCACGGGACGGGCAGCCTGTTCTACACCAATCAGGACCTGCAGGCGACGCCGGATTTCCAGAGCGGGATAGCGGCCTTTCAGCGCAAAGATCTGGTGGGGACACTGGGCGGGCCGGTCATTAAGAACCGAGTGTTCTTCTTTGCCGATTTTGAGAAGCTGTGGTCAAAGACTCCGGAGCAGCAGGGCACACAGACGTTCGAGGCGCCTGAATTCGTTGGCTGGGCACAGCAGAATTTTCCCAACACCGTGGGGACCACTGCCCTGACAGCGTACCCAGCCACCTTCCTGAAGCCGACGGGCGCAGTCACGACAGCGTCCACCTACCTGCTGGGGAACACGGGATGCGCGGCGAACCAGACGACGATCCCGATCAGCGGGACGATCACCATCCCGTGCAGCCTGCCGGTGCTTGATTCGGGCAGTTTCGTCTTCAGTCCTTACTACAACGCGCTGCAGTACAACTTCCGCGCGGATTTTTATGCCACCCAGAAGGACCGCATTTACCTCAGCTACTACAACGATTCCTTTGACCAGCAGCAGCCATCGCCGCGGCAGGGACTGGGAGCGCTGGACATCATGAGGAACCGGTACGGGCAAGCGGACTACACGCACACGTTCAATCCCGGCCTGCTGCTGGAAGGAGGCTTTGCCTTTGCCAGCGTAGGCGGGGCCAACGGGCAGGACGCGAACCTGAAAGTGCCGGAGATCACGGTGAGCCAGGGCAGCGAAGGCTTCCACATCGGCGGGGGCTGGGGGCCAGGCGAGTACCGGGGACCGAACTACAACTGGCGCGCGGTGTTGAGTTGGGCAAGGGGCAAGCACAATTTCAAATTTGGCTACACTGGCGACCACGCCATCGAGCACGGGGACTTCACCCCGACCAATGTGCGTCCGAGCTTCATCTTCTCCGATTTGGTGCAGCTGGTGCAGGACAATCCGGTCAGCGAGTCGGTAGGGGCTTACAATCCGCTCACCGGGATGGCGGGACTCGTCGTCTTCGGCGGACAGACCAACCCGTTCGGCTTTTACGCGCAAGACGACTGGAAGGTGAAGCCGAACCTGTCGCTTACGCTGGCGCTGCGCTGGGATGATTTCACCGACCATACGGCGTGGGGTAACAGCGGGTTCCAGTTCAGCAGCCTGTTCCTGGGTTCGGGAAGCACGTTTAACGAGCAGGTGACCAGCGCTGTGGTGCGTCCGGTCACTTCGGTGTTTGCCAGCCCCATGACGAACTTCTGGAGTCCGCGGGTGGGCTTCGCCTGGGACCCGACAAAGACCGGGAAATGGAGCATTCGGGGCGGAGTCGGGGTTTTTCGCGACTGGGTGGTATTGGGACAAAGTGTCGACCAAACGCGGAACAATCCTCCCGGGGTGATCAGCCCGACGTTCACCACCGGGGGCACCGGTGTTCAGCCGATTTTTGCGCTGGCACCCTCCGGGACTTATCCCTTCAACTATCCGCTGCCCCCGATTCCGGCCGGTGAGTTGAACGAGGCGGGCGGTATCACGGGGATTCAATCGGCGGTCACGTCGCTGGACCGGAATATGACGGCGCCGCTGGCGGTGAATTATGTGGCGGGATTCGAGCACCAATTGCCCTGGAACCTGGTGGCTGGGGCCAACTACTCGGGCTCGCGGAGTTACAACGGGTTGAGCGGGGCGGACGTGAATCGATTTCCGGGCGGGGCGGTACTCACTCCAGGTGGAGGTGAAACCATCAAGCGGCTGAACCCGAATTTCGGCAGCATCACCTACGTCAACAATCCGAATGCGGCGACCTACAACGCGATGGTTCTCAGCCTGCGGGGCAGAGCGGGGGCGCGGGGGAACTTCCAGGCTTCCTACACGTTGTCGCGCGCCCAGAGTTATCCGGAGGCGAACACGCGCTTCGACCAGGACGCCGGGCTGAACATTCCCGACCAGAGCGCCTACTTCACCTACTGGGGAGATGCGAACTGGGATGTGCGGCAGCGGTTCTCCTTTTCCGGGGTGTACACCATCCCGGGGATGACGAGCGGGGTGGGGAAGGTACTCACTTCGGGATGGGCGGTGTCGAGCATTATGGCGATACAGACCGGGACGCCATTCTGGGTGCACAACACGAACCCACCGACGGCCGCCGTCAATCCGGGCGACTACAATCTCGACGGCCTCAACTGGGACGTTCCTGATACCCCGTCCCAAAGTTTCAGCGGTTCCTACAGCACGTCCGACTACAAGAAAGGGATCTTTACGACGGCCGACTTCCCCGCACCGACCGGAGGCCAGGAAGGCAATCTCAAGCGCAACATCTACCGCAATCCCGGCCTGGTGCAAATCGATGCCAGCCTGTTGAAGAACAACCATCTGCCGTGGCTAGGCGAGCAGGGGAACCTGCAGTTCCGCTTCGACTTCCTGAACCTGTTCAATCACGTGAACCTGGGCCCGGTAAACGCCGACATGGCCAACGGCAACACCTTTGGAGCGGTCACGACGGCGCTGGCGGCCAGGCAGATCCAGCTGGGGATACGTGTGTCGTTTTGAGTCCCCGTGCATGAGGATCGAGCCGGGGGGGTGGGCCCCCGGCTCGAGTTTTGTTGACCAACCGCTCTCCCCAGACGCCCTTAGTTGCGGGCCGCCTCGAAACGCCGAGGGGGATTACACTGGTGCAGCCCTGTCCCAGACTGAAGAACAGCCGAGGGAAGCTGCGGACGTGACGATTCGAGAGGCTGAAGCCCCAAATCTTATTTGCGGCTAACGCGAAGGCGTCCTGATGCGAAGCGTACGTCCCTGGCACACCGCCGAGGCAGGATCGCACTCGGAGAGGATCCATTCATGTTCTCTGCTTCCCGACGTCGTTTTCTGCACCAGGCTTCCGCGGCGGGAGTGGGGTATTCGACGTCCGCGTTGCTGGGCGGTTGGTTGTGGGTGCAGGGCGAGCCCTCGAAGACTCCAGCCAATGCTTCGGTCCGCGTGTACGTAGATTCGCGGCGAACCATCGCCCCGCTGGACCGGAATCTGTTCGGGTCGTTTCTCGAGCACCTCGGGCGCGCCATCTACGAAGGGATCTACGATCCGGGGTCGAAGCTCGCCGACGGAAACGGATTCCGGAACGACGTGCTGCAGGAGATCCGGCAGCTGGGTGTGCCGATGATCCGGTATCCGGGGGGGAACTTCGTTTCCGGATACAACTGGCTGGATGGGGTGGGCCCCAAACAGAACCGGCCGCGGGCGCTGGACAAAGCCTGGAACTCGATCGAGTCGAACCAGTTCGGCACGGATGAATTCCTAGCCTGGTGCAAGCTGGCGAACACGAGCCCGCTGATGGGATTGAACCTGGGCACAGGCACTCCCGAGGAAGCGGCAGCGCTGGTCGAATACTGCAACGTCGACAAGGGGACAAAGTGGAGCGATTTGCGGCGGCAGCATGGCTACGCGGAAGCCTGGAGAGTCGAGTACTGGTGCCTGGGAAATGAAATGGACGGTCCGTGGCAGATCGGACACATGCCGGCGACTCAGTACGGGCTGAAGGCGCAGGATGCGGCGCGGCAGATGCGCTATGTCGATCGTTCGCTGAAGCTTATCGCCTGCGGGTCAAGCGGGCCGTTCATGCCAACCTACCTGGAGTGGGATCGCGAGGTGCTGGAGCAGTGTTACGAGTATGTGGACGGGCTCTCCCTGCACCGGTATTTCGGGAACAATGAGCGGGACACCGGCGGGGACAGCTCGAAGTACCTGGCCATGAATCTGTCCATGGACCGGCAGATCGCCGAGACACTGGCAGTGTGCGACCTGGTGCGGGGCCACCAGCATTCTGCGAAGAAGCTGTGGCTGTCGTTCGATGAATGGAATGTCTGGTACCGCACGACCAAGGGCGCGGCGGTGGACGGAAATCGGCAGGAGGCGCCGCATCTGCTCGAGGAAGTCTACAACCTGGAGGATGCCCTGCTGGTTGGCGGACTGGTCAACACGCTGCTGCGGAACTGCGACCGGGTGAAGGTAGCCTGCCTTGCACAGCTGGTCAACGTGATCGCCCCGATCATGACAAATCACGATGGTTTGTTCCGGCAGACGATCTACTATCCCTATAGCTGGGGCCTTAAGTTTGCTCGGGGCGCGGTGTTAAGTTTACTGGTGGAGTCGCCGAGCTACGAGGTTTCTGGGCTGGGGGACGTGCCCTATGTGGACGTGGCCGGGTCGTTCGACAGCGGGGACGGAAAGCTCACGCTGTTCATTCTGAATCGTGACCTGGCCAAGGCGCACACGCTGGAGGTGGTCTGGGAAGACGGGGCTCCGGCCAAGGCGCTGGCCGGGTTCGTGCTGACCGGGGACGACCTGAAGGCGGCGAACAGTTTTCAGACTCCGCAGCGGGTGGTTCCGGCATCGTTCGAGAAACCGACGACGGGGGGAGGAGTGAGCCGCTTCGAGGTACCGGCCCGATCGTACGTGGTGGCGCAGTGGGGGCGCTGAGGGGGCGACGAGCAAGCGTTTACTCGAAAAGCTCGAGGGTGGGGGAAGAGTGCTGCTTCGGCTGGATGGGCCGGTTCGATGCAGGGTCCAGTAGACTGGATGAGATCAGGAATCCGGTCCAGGCCGGCACAAGTAGGTAAGCGCGGAGAGCGGCCGCAGAGACCTGAGGAGAAAGATCACTCGTGCGTGACAACTGATTCCCTTAGGTCAGGAGAAACTCGGAGGACGAATGTTCGGCAAGGATGCTCCCGGAAAAGTGGCGATCCTGTTCGGCCTGATGCTGTGCGCCCCCGCGTTGCAGGCAGCCACACAGGTGACGAAGGCGTTCTTTGGCAAGACTCCCGACGGCACTGCGGTTGATATCTACACCTTGACCGAGGGCAAGTTTGAAGCGCGCATCATGACCTACGGTGGGATCGTAGTGTCGTTACGCGTGCCCGACCGGGAAGGAACCTCGGACGATGTCGTGCTCGGTTACGACTCGCTGGACGGGTATATCGCGAACAACAGCCCGTATTTTGGGGCGCTCATCGGACGCTACGGCAACCGTATCGCTCACGGGATGTTCGCGCTCGCGGGGAAGACCTACACGCTGCCTAAGAACGACGGCGACAACACGCTGCACGGGGGAAGGCGGGGCTTCGACAAAGTGGTATGGTCCGGACAGCCGATCCAAGACGGTGTGGAACTCACCTATGTCAGCCCGGACGGAGACCAGGGCTTTCCCGGAAGGTTGACCGCCGTGGTGCGCTACACCTTGTCGCGGGGTGCGCTCCGCATCGAGTATTCCGCGACCACGGATAAGAACACGGTGCTAAATCTGACGAATCACTCCTATTTCAACCTGGCTGGGCAGGGCAACGGGGACATCCTCGGCCACCAACTGCAGATCTTCGGCTCGCGATTTACCCCGGTCGATTCCACGCTCATTCCCAGCGGAGACCTGAGGCCGGTGGAGAAGACTCCCTTCGATTTCCGCACATCGCATGCGATCGGCGAGCGCATCAACGCCGACGACGAACAGATCCGGTACGGACGAGGCTACGACCACAACTGGGTTTTGGATCACGCGGAAGGGAAACTGGGGCAGGCGGCCGAAGTGTATGAGCCCAGCACCAAGCGGGCCTTGAAGGTACTGACCGACCAACCGGGAATCCAATTTTACGCCGGGAATTTTCTGGACGGGACGATCACAGGGAAAGGCGGTAAAGTGTACGGCAAGCGCTACGCCTTCTGCCTCGAGACCCAGCACTTCCCCGACTCGCCGAACCATCCCAACTTTCCCTCGACCGAGTTGAAGCCGGGGGAGAAGTATCATTCGGTGACCGTATTCGAGTTCGGCACGGCGACTCGTGAGTAGAGCCATTGCCGGATTGCAGAATTGGCGGCGAAGGGTGATTTTGAAACGCAAGGCATAAAGGGGCGCATCGAGCGCCGGCTTGCGGGATGCCCGAAGGCGCCACGCATTAAGGCGACTCGAGTTGCACCACGGGCTGCCGGTCGCGTGGCCGGCAAGCACAGCTCGGATGACCATGGACATCCGTGAAATCGCGAAGCGGGCCAAGGTTTCGACGGCGACGGTGTCGCGAACGATCAACCGCATACCCACCGTCGACCCCCAGCTGGCCAAGCGGGTGTGGAAGATAGTGGACGAGCTGGGCTACTACCCCAACACCCAGGCACGGGCGCTGGTTTCTGGCAGAACCCGCATTTTCGGTCTGATTGTTTCCGAAATTACCAACCCCTTCTTCCCGGAAATCGTGCAGTCCTTCGAAGACATGGCGGTGGACCACAACTACGAAATTCTGCTGACCTCCACCATCCACGATCCCAAGCGGATGGAGATCTCGGTGCGGCGGATGCTGGAGCGGCGGGTGGAGGGAGTTGCCGTTCTGACGTTCGGCATGGAGGAGCGCCTGCTAGAGGGCCTGCGTTTCCGCAAGGTTCCCATGGTGTTTGTGGACGTCGGACCGGCCGTGCCCTGGGTGAGCAACATCCGGATCAACTACCAGCACGGGATCCGGCAGGCAGTACAGCATCTGGCCGCCCTCCGGCACGAACGGGTGGCCTTCGTCACCGGCCCGCTGAAGATCAAGTCGGCGCTGGCGCGCCGCGAAGCGTTCAAGGACTCCATCTCCGAAATCGGAGTGGAGCTGGATCCCAACCTCATCATCGAGGGCGATCACACCATGGAAGGGGGCATGCGGGCGCTCGGGAAGCTGCTGGCATTGCCGGAGCCGCCCACCGCCATCATGTGTTCGAATGACATGACCGCGATCGGGGTGATGCGTGAGGCCTTCGATCGGGGGATCTCGATTCCGCAGGAGTTGTCGGTGGTCGGCTTTGACGACGTGCGCTGGGCGCAGTTTATGAACCCGCCGCTGACAACCGTACAGATGTCGCAGTCGGAAATCGCCCGGCTGGCATTCAAAGCCCTGCTGCAGGAGGTGGAGCGCAAGGTTCCGGCTTCGGAAGGAACGACATACACGCTCAACACCACCCTGGTACTGCGCAAATCGACGACCTTGGCCTCGTCCGCGACCCGAAGGCGGAGCGGAAGCGCCGGACGGGACGAGGGGCGGAAGAGGCGATAGCGGCGCGGTATTTTCCCGGAAAAACGGGCGGCGGAGCGGTTGACAAACGGAGGGGGTTCCTCTACCTTGGCGTGGGAGTAAACGATTACCCAGCAGCCCCCTGAGCCCGGCCATGCTCTTGCACATCCTCAGACAAGAGGTGCTGGAGGCCAACCTCGAGCTGGTCCGCCGGGGGCTGGCCCTGTACACCTTCGGCAATGCCAGCGGCCTCGCACGCGCTGAGGGCCTGATTGCTATCAAACCCAGTGGCGTCCCCTACGAAACCCTGAAGCCCGAGGACATGGTCATTACGGACCTGGAAGGAAGGATTGTCGAGGGCGATTTGCGGCCCTCCTCCGATCTGCCGACGCACCTCATCCTCTACAAAGCCTTCCCCCAGATTGGAGGTGTAGCGCACACGCATTCCGAATACGCGACCGCCTGGGCCCAATCGGGCAAGCCGATTCCCTGTTTCGGGACTACCCACGCCGACTATTTTCACGGTCCGGTGCCGGTCACGGCCTCGCTGAGCCCGGATGAGGTGAACGGAGATTACGAGAAAAATACGGGAGAGGCCATTGTGCGCGTGTTCGAGGCGGGAGGTCAGGCCGCAGTCCCGGCGGTACTCGTGGTCAATCACGGCCCCTTCACCTGGGGACCGGATGCGAAAACCGCGGCGCACAACGCGGTGATTCTGGAATCGGTAGCGCGGATGGCATACTTGACGCTGGGGATCAATCCCCAGGCGCCGCCCGTTGGGCCACACTTGCACGACCGGCATTACCTCCGCAAACACGGGAGCCAAGCCTACTACGGGCAGGCCAAGGACAGGAAATGACGCCACCCCTCGCAGTCTTGATCTCGGACCGACTCGTCCATTTGTCAGCGGTGGATGTCGTCATCGTGGTGTCCTACTTTGCCCTGGTGCTGGGAATCGGCGCCTACCTCGAAGGGCGGTCGAAGACCGGCGAAGACTTTTTCATGGCCGGCCGGGAGATGACGGCCTGGGTCGCCGGGCTAAGTTTCCTGTCCGCCAACCTGGGAGCATTGGAATTGATGGGCTGGGCCGCCTCGGCGTACCAGTACGGCATTCTCGCCACTCACTGGTACTGGATTGGCGCAATTCCCGCCATGTTGTTTCTGGCCCTGGTGATGATGCCGTTCTACTACATCTCCAAAACGCATTCGGTACCCGGGTATCTGAAGTTGCGTTTCGGTGAGCCCAGCCGTGCGCTGTCGGCGATCTCGTTCGCTTTCATGACCGTCCTGATGAGCGGGATCAACATGTATTCGATGGCCCTGGTGATGAAGGTTGTGCTGGGATGGCCGATTCATTTCAGCATCTGGATTTCTTCCATCACCGTGGCGGTGTATGTGGCGCTGGGCGGGCTACGTTCGGCGATCTTCAATGAGGTGCTGCAGTTTGTCCTGATCTGGGCAGGTGCGCTGCTGATTCCGATCCTCGGTCTGATTGAGGTAGGCGGCTGGAACCATCTGAAGCTGCGGATCGCGCAGAACGCTTCCGCCGAATACACGCACCTGTGGTCGACGCTGGGGACCTTTGACGGCAACCCGATGGGAATCCACTGGACGGGGATCGTGTTTGGCCTGGGGTTCGTCATCTCGTTCGGGTATTGGACAACAGACTTCCTGGTGGTGCAGCGTGTGCTCGCCGCCAAGGACCTGCGCTCCGCGAAAATGGCACCCATCATCGGGGCCGCCTTCAAGATGCTGGTGCCGTTTATCGTGATCCTGCCCGGTCTGCTCGGCTTGGCGGTGCTTCCCCTGAAGCTGACCGGGGAATCGGCGGTGGCGACCAACGGCGGTCACAGCTTCAACGAGGTTCTGCCCTTGATGCTGGCCCGCTACTGCGGGCCGGGCTTGCTCGGACTGGGAATCACGGCGCTGATTGCCGGGTTCATGTCGGGGATGGCGGGGAACGTCAGTGCCTTCACCACAGTGTGGACCTATGACATTTATCGCGCGCTGATTCACAAGGATGCCGCCGACCGGCATTACGTCGCAATGGGGCGCTGGTGCACGGTGCTGGGCGTGCTGATCAGCGTGGGTACGGCGTACCTGGTGATGCAGTTCGCCAGCATCATGGACTACGTGCAGGCCCTGTTCAGTTTTTTCATTGCGCCGCTGTTCGGCACGGTGATTCTCGGGATGCTGTGGAAACGGGCCACGCATGCGGGAGGGTTCTGGGGCCTGTTGGCGGGGACGTTGTCGTCGGTGGGGATGTGGGCGTGGGTCAGGGTCGACCACAGCGCGCTTCGCTACGTGGCGTTGTCCCCGCACGCCCGCGACATGGCGGAGAACATGTACCGGGCCTTGTGGTCGTGGATCGTGTGCGTGGTGGTCACCGTGGCGGTCAGCCTGGTCACACAGCCCCGGCCTGAGAGCGAACTAAACGGGCTGGTGTACGGGGTGACGGCGATCCCCCACGAAGCGGAAGTTCCGCTCTACCACCGGCCGGCGTTCTGGGCGGTAGTGGTTGGAGTCGGGTTCGTTATTCTCAACCTCCTCGTGTGGTGAGGAGCACAGAAGGCTTGCATGCGCGAAGGCGGTATTTCGATCTGGTTCTTTATAGGAGTTTCGCTGCTGCTGAACGGGGCACTCATTGCCGGGGCGGGCATGTGGGAGGTTTTCAATCCGCCCGCGAACAAGGTGGTGCTGTTTAACCTGCACGCCGGGGTCTGGTGGGGAGCGTTGTTGTTCATCATCGGGCTGGCGTATTGCGTCCATTTTGCACCGCAACGGCAGGGCTAGAGAAGCAGTTGCCTGAGGAATGGTATGACGACGATAAAGATGACCATGGGGCTGATCGTGGGCAACCGCGGTTTCTTTCCCGATCAACTGGCCAAGACCGGGCGGGAGGAGATGCTGCGCGTGCTGGCCTCGGCGGACGTAGATGTGGTGGCCCTCACTCCGGCTGAGAGTAAACATGGCGCGGTAGAGACGCGCGAGGAATCACGCCGTTGCGCCGATCTGTTCCGCCGCAACCGCGAACGCATCGATGGCGTGATCGTGACTCTGCCGAACTTCGGCGAGGAGCGGGCCATCGCCGACACCTTGCGCTGGGCCGACTTGAAGGTGCCGGTGCTGGTGCAGGCCACGCCCGACGATCCGAAGAGAATGACCATCGCCCACCGCCGCGACAGTTTTTGCGGGAAAATGTCCGCCTGCAACAACCTTCGCCAGTACGGCATTCCCTACTCGCTGACGACTTTGCACACCGAAAGTCCGGACTCTGCGGAGTTCGCCCGGGACCTGGGGTGGTTCGCGGCCGTTTGTCGGGTGGTCAACGGGTTCCGCAACTTGCGGGTGGGGGCGATCGGCGCTCGGCCGGCGGCCTTCAACACGGTACGCTACAGCGAGAAAATCCTCGAGGCGAACGGCATTTCCATTGAAACGCTTGACCTCTCCGAGGTATTGGGGCGGATCGAGCGCATGCAGGACAATGACGAGCACGCACAGGTCAAGCTGGCAGCGATCAAGAAGTATGTGGATTCTTCGGCCGTGCCCGCGCCAGCTCTGCTGAAGATGGCAAAGCTAGGGGCGGTGATCGACTCGTGGATGAGCGCTTCCGAAGTGTCGATCAGCGCGGTGCAGTGCTGGACGTCCATCGAGGAGAACCTGGGCGTGGTGCCCTGTACCGTCATGAGCATGATGAGCAACGAGCTACTCTCCAGCGCCTGCGAGGTCGATATCTGCGGAGTGCTGGGCATGCACGCGATGCAACTGGCCTCGGGTACGCCCTCGGCGCTGCTGGACTGGAACAACAACTACGGGTCCGACCCCAACAGGGCAGTTTGCTTTCATTGCTCCAACCTGCCCAAGCACTTCTTCCGTTCGGTGAAGATGGATTTCCAGGAAATCATCGCCGGGACAGTGGGGAAGGAGAATACCTTCGGCACCTGTGTGGGCCTAATCAAGCCGGAGAAGATGACCTTCACCCGCTTCTCCACCGACGACACGGCCGGGCGCATGCGGGGATACGTGGGGCAGGGCCGGTTCACTGACGATCCCCTGAATACCTTTGGGGGAGCTGGGGTGGTGGAAATCCCGGAGATGCAGCGATTGCTGCATTTCATCTGCGCGCGCGGGTTTGAGCATCACGTGGCCGCCAATCTCTCCACGGTCGCGTCGGCGGTGCACGAGGCTGCCTCGCACTACCTGGGCTGGGACATGTACTGGCACGGTCGCGACAGCGAGGGCTGCTAATGGCGGTGGTGGCGGGAGTGGACTTCGGCACGCTGAGCGTGCGCGTGTCGATCGTCGACAGCCAGAAGGGCGTGCTGGACTCGGCCATCGCCGAATATCCCCTGCACCGGAGGGCCGACGATCCCGAATACGCGACGCAATCGCATGACGACCACATGCGGGCGCTCGCCTTGGCCACCCGCGAGGCGCTGAAGAAAGCCGGCGTTTCCGGCGACGAGATTCAATCGATTGCGCTTGACACCACCGGCTCTTCGGTCATCCCGGTCGGTAAGGGGATGCAGCCGCTGGATGAGTACTACCTCTGGTGCGATCACCGCGCCAAACGCGAAGCCGCCGAGATCACCGAAGTGGCGCACCGCATCGGATTGGAAGCGATCCAGTGGTGCGGAGGGGTCTACTCTTCGGAATGGGGCTTCTCGAAGTTGCTGCACTGGCTGCGGCACAATTCGGCCAAGCGCAAGAATCTGGCTTCGGCGTTCGAGCACTGCGACATGGTCGCCGCAACCTTGTGCGGCATCACGGATCCCACCGAAGTCAAACGCAGTGTCTGTGCCATGGGACACAAGTGGCTGTGGCACCCCAAATTCGGCGGGTTGCCCTCCGAGGAGTTCCTGACCACGGTGGACCCCTTGCTCGCCGGTGTCCGCGAGAAACTGGCAGGCGAGGTTAGCACCTCCAATCGGATCGCCGGCAGGCTCTCTCCGCACTGGGCAAAGCATCTGGGGCTGAAACCCGGCATCCCCATTCCGGTGGGAGCGTTCGACGCGCACTGGGACGCGATCGGCGCAGGCTGCGGCACCGATGACATGGTCAACGTCGTCGGTACCTCGACCTGCATCATCGGGATTACCCCCGCCGTGAGCCTGGTGCCCGGCGTTTGCGGAGTGGTCGAGGGGAGTGTTCATCCCCAGCGCACTGGAATCGAGGCAGGCCTCTCCGCCGTGGGCGACATTTTCAATGCGATTGCAACCCGCGCGGGATCTACGGTCAAGACTCTGAGCCAGGGGCTGGAGGGCTATCGTGCCGGGCAAACCGGACTGCTGCGGCTGACCTGGGACAACGGGGACCGTACCGTGCTGGTCAATCCCAATCTTCGAGGTGTAACCCTGGGATGGAACTTGCAGACTTCGGCCGAAGATGAACTGTTTGCTGCCATCGAAGGCACCGCGTTCCACACTCGTGTGATCCTGGATCGCATGGCCGAGCATGGCGTTTCCGTGAAGAGAGTCATCAATGCCGGCGGCATTCCTCCCAAGAACAAAGTATTGAATCAGGTTTACGCCAACGTGCTGGAACGCCCTGTTCTGGTGCCTCGCGAAAGCGTCGTAGGTCTTGGCTCTGCGATCTTCGCCTTTCTTGCAGCTGGCGTGTTTCGGACTGTTGAGGAGGCACAAGCTGCGATCTGCCCGTCGTACGAGACCTATGCCCCTCAGGAATCAGAGCAGCGGGTTTACAACGCTCTGTATCCCTTGTTCCATAAGTTGTACTACGCCCTCGGGAAATCCGAGGCGACGGGCCTGGGGGCAATCCTGCCTACTCTGATCTCGGTGGCCGAAGCAGTGGCCCGCGACGGCAAAATGTAATCCTCGGGCGCGCAACGTCTGCCATGGACCCCGATTGGTCCTTCATGGTGCTTTCAGGGTGTGGCCCGAGAATCGGTGCCCAAGTCGAAAGCCACCGAACTGTTACTTTTACCAGTGGGATGCTCTCGCGAAGCCTTCTACCATTCTCTCCATCTTCCCGGAGGAGTCCGTACATGAAGAAGGTGCTGCTCATCTTTACCGTATTGATTGCCACAGCCGCATTGGCGCAGGATGACCTGGGGGAGTGGCTCCAGTTGGTCAAGCAGGATCTCAAGGCGCAGAAGAAAGAGATCATCACCAAAGGCATGCAGACCTTCACCGATGAAGAGGCTAAGCGTTTCTGGCCGATTTACGATGCCTACAACGCTGAGCTGGATAATTTCGTCGATGCGAGGGTGGCCTTGATCAAGGCCTATGCCGATGATTACGACCACATGACCGATGCCAAGGCCGAGGAGCTGTTGAACCGCAGGTTCGCCATTCAGAAGCAGCGGAATCTCCTGGATGAGAAGTATCGGAAGGAGTTTGCCACCGCGCTTTCTCCACGCCGGCTGGTCCGCTTTTATCAGATCGAGCACCAGCTCGATTTGCTGATCGAATTGCGCGCCGCGTCACAGATCCCGATGATGAAGTGGTGGTAGTTCTTGATCGATGCTCTGTTTCAGTCCCAGGGTGTTGACCGTGGCGACTGCAGCGAGCTATTCATTGTGAAACTCCGAGCAGGCAGCGCCCCCAGGAGGAATCCCTATGAGTGCGACCCTTGCTGAACCCAAAACGGCGCCGACCAGGGTGTGCGCTTGGACGAAATACCCCGCGCTGTACGAGATCAACACCTGGGTCTGGCTTTCTGACCTGAGCCAGAAATACGGGAAGAAACTTGACTTGTCTTCGGTACCCTCAGCGGAATGGGATGCCATTGCTGCCTACGGCTTCGAGGGTGTTTGGTTGATGGGAGTGTGGGAACGAAGTCCTGCGGGTATTGCGATTGCGAATCGAAATCCTGGTCTGCTGGCCGACTTCAGCAAGGCCCTCTCTGACTTTCGCCCGGAAGACAACGTGGGGTCCCCTTACTGCGTGCGACGGTACGTGGTCGACGAGCATCTTGGAGGTTCCCAAGGTCTTGCCATCGCCCGACGGGAACTTTCCGGGCGAGGGCTGAACCTGATCCTGGACTTGGTGCCCAACCATGTGGCGCCGGATCACCCATGGGTGACCGAGCACCCGGAGTACTTCATCCGAGGCCATGCCGACGACCTCAGGAATGATCCCTCCTCTTTCATGGAACTGCGCGGAACAGTCTTTGCCTGTGGACGGGATCCCTACTTCCCGGCCTGGCCGGACGTCTTGCAGTTAAACGCTTTTGAGCACGGGCTCAGGCAAGCCGTGATTACAACCGTATCCAGCATCGCGCAGCAGTGCGATGGCATACGTTGTGACATGGCGATGCTTTTCCTGAACTCGATCTTCGAGCGCACCTGGAGTGTCCGTGCGGGGCCGCGGCCCACGGCGGAATATTGGGTGGACGTCATTTCAGCCATCAAGAGGACATATCCAGGCTTCCTTTTCATCGCCGAGGCCTATTGGGACTTGGAGTGGGAGTTGCAGCAGAAGGGATTCGACTTCTGTTACGACAAGAAGCTCTACGACCGGCTGGAACACGCCAGTGCGGAGAGCATCCGCCTTCATCTCTGCGCTGATCTGGCTTATCAGGGGAAACTGCTCCGGTTTATCGAGAACCACGACGAGCCCAGGGCGGCGGCCAGTTTTGCACCTGCCAAGGAGCGGGCGGCTGCCCTGACCATCTCCACGCTACCGGGGATCAAGCTATTCTATGAAGGTCAGTTTGAGGGACGTAAGGTCAGACCGCCCGTTTTCCTGGATCGGCGCCCGCATGAGCTCGTCGATGCGGATCTGCAAAGCTTTTACAAGAAGCTGCTCGGAGCCATTAACCGGCCCGTCTTCCGCGAGGGCGAGTGGAGACTGTGCGAGCGGACGGGCTGGCCGGATAACACGAGCTTTCAGAATCTGGTGGCCTGGAACTGGCGGAAGGGTGACGAGCGCTACTTGATCGTGGTCAATCTCAGCGATGGTCTCGTGCAGGCCCGGGTTCAAGTCAGGTGGGCGGACGTGGGTGGCGGGAAGTGGCAACTGCGGGACGCTTTGTCAGGCACGGTGTACGAGCGCGATGGCGATGAAATGCTGTCGTCAGGCTTGTATGTGGAGCTCCGGCCCTGGAACTACCACTTCTTCCAGTGTGTGCGCGCGAACCGTACTTAGGAGCGGAAGATCACAGGCGTCTTTGACGCCTACTCCTCGATCGAGGTGCCTGGGGAAAGTCATCGCCCCCGGCCGGAGTGAATCATTTACAATGGCGTACGGAACTCGGAGGCTCCAAGATGCGAGGATTGGCTGGAGTGCTGTCCCTGGTGTTGGTGTGCACCGTAAGCGCAACCGCCGGCAAGAAGGATACCGGCACGACCACTCTGAAGGACCTGCAGCCGGCGGGTACCCCGGGTAGTGAAGGAAAAAGGAACAAAAAAACAAAACAGCAATTTGATTTCATTTTCGAGACGTCAGGAAAGCATTACACCTGCCGCACTGACGTGAAAACGTCCGTCAACGCGACCGACTTCGTTGTCGGCAGCAATCTCGCTTATGAGATCGACGGCCAAAAGGCAAAACTGAAGGGCGCGTCCGGAAAAGACGTCAAGTGCACCGTGGTGCGTGTCGAGAATCTCTCGGCCACTCCGAAATAGGAAGCTCACAGCCGCGGAATGCTGCTTGCAATCGAGCTTGTTGCCAGGGTCTAGTTAAAACGTATCGCAGCCCCACAAAAGAGTTCGAAAATCGTCTGCTGGACGGACCATCCCTCCTTTTCCACTCTCCGGAAGATCAGGTCGAATTTCTAGGTCAGGCGCATAGTTACCCGCCCGAGTATCAGAAAGTGAGCCGCGCCCCCAGCTGGATCTCCCTTTTCGCGAGGGCTGAAGTGAAGCCCAGAGGCTGGCTGGGCGACAAACTCGCACTTCCCTGAACGTTGAAGGGAGGGACGAAACTGGCGCCTACGATATTGTTGACGGTGGCGTAGTTGGTACGGTTGGTGATGTTAAACCCTTCCGCGGTGAATCGCAGCGCCGTGTTTTCTCCGAACCGGAAGCTTTTGCTCAGGCGCATGTCGAACGAGACGAAATTCGGACCGATGCCGCTGTTCCGCCCCGCTCCCGGTGGCCGGTCGTTGGTGAAGTGGCCGTCTCCATTGATGTCGGAACCGGCCAGCAGGTTGAAAGGATGCCCGCTGTTATAAGAAACAATGGGCGCTAACTCGAAGCCGGACAGGATTTTCGATTTGGTCCACGGACTCTCGATCAGCGAGGCGACCACAATCTTGTGTCGCTGGTCGAAGTCGGATCGAGCCCGCTCGGCGGCGAGATCGACCTCGTTGAAAGCGGAATAGTCGCTATTAAAGTCGGTGGAGTCGTCGATCGCCTTGCTGTACGTGTAGTTGGCCATCAGCGAGAAGCTGTCGTTGAAGCGCTTTTTTACCTCCAGGATTCCACCGTTGTAGACGGCATTGGCGATCGAACTGTATTGATTGTTTTGCAGAATTGTGTGCGTCGGATCCGCGAAGCACAGAGCGGGATCGACCTCACACTGCGGTGCTCCCCAATCCTGGAAGGGTAGACCGTTGGTGGGAAGACCGTCTGCACCCGTGCCGGTGACGATCGGAGCTCCGGGGAGCAGGTTCTGGTCTACCGCCCAGGGCAGGTGGGTGGTGTGAACGTAAATATAGTTGGCCGAGAGGGACAGGCTGTTTCCAACCTGGCGCTCTATGCCGAGGGATGCCTGCTGCGACTGCGGGTTTCGATAATTGGGCTGTCCCGAGAAGAGCACGGTGCCGGGAGGCAGCGGGCCGGTGTTCGAGACCTGAATACCGAACTGGGCCAGATCCGCAGCTGTTACGCAGGCATTGTTGCCGGCCGGTGGAGTGCCGCACAAGATTTTTCCTTGCGCAAACAGAGTCTGGTACATGACCGCAGAGTTCGCGAGCGGATTTCCCGGAAGTCCGAGAATTGAGACCAGCGTGTTTGCGATCTGCCGCGTGCCGTTCACGTTGCCCAGTGTCTTGACGACGTTCGGGATCTGCGCGTAGATCGGTGAGTAGAAAATCCCGTAGCCGCCCCGGATTACGGTTTTGTGATCGCCTGATGGATCCCAGGCGAATGACACGCGGGGCGAGAAATTCTTCTTGTACGTGCTCAGCGGGCCGTACTGCGAATCGAGCTCGTAGCGCAGCCCGTAATTCAGGGTGAGGTTGGGACGGATCTGCCAGCTGTCTTGCCAGTAGGCTGCCGTGAACGGACGGTTCATCACATAGCGTGGATCGCCAAAGCCTTGCTCGTAGAAAGCAGGCAAGCCCAGGCTCCAGGACTGGAGTGTGCTCAGCGGCGCCGAACTGACGGACGAAGGCAGTCCACAGAAGGCCGTCGGGTTCTGCAGGCAGGGACTGACCAGTCCTCCCGGCAGCTGCAGGAACTCGAATCGCCCGGGGAAGAAGGTATCCGACGTCGTGTTATTGCCGCGCAGCAACTCATAGAACCCCATCCGCATGCTGTGATGGCCACGGATGAGGCTGAAGTTGTCGGCGAACTCGTAACGCCGTATTGTGCTCAGGCTGGGCAGAAAAATGCCCCGGCCGAAGAACCCATATCCCTGCACGTCGAGCCCTGGGCCGCCTGGATCGTTGGTGGTGATGTTGAACTGGTACCAGTTCCATTGGATCCGGAGTTCGTTCGTCGACTTGGGAGTGAACTGGTGAAACCACGAACCCTGAAGCGTGCTATCCCAGTTGAGCAGGGAGGTACCCCGGGAGAAGCCAACCAGGGCCTGCACATCCGGATCAGATTCATCCAGGTGAGCAAAGCTGTAGCGCAGAAAAGCCTCATCGTGGTCGGAGAAACGGTGATCGAGCCTTGCCGAAAACTGGTGCTCCCGTATAGGAAAGGCGAACAGCCCACCGTCGGTTTCAAAGCGATTCACGATAAAGGCATCCGAGGCGAGCTTGCCGAGAGACACGAAAGGGTTCCCCACCGCCGTCGGGTCAACCGTCAAAATGCTCTGCAATCCGAAGGCACATTCCGCGGCCGGCAGAAACGTTGGAGGGCCAGTCTGACTCGAGATACACGGTACCCTTGCGTTGCCCTCGGCGGCCAAGCCCTCCAGGATCGGCAACTGTGAGGCCGTGGGCGCGAAGATACTGCTGTGAGTGAGCAAGGGAACCGAATCCTGAGCGTCGGCCCGCAGGCCTTCATAGGCGACAAAGCCGAATGTCTTGTCCTTCTGGATGGGAAATCCCAGCGTGCCGCCAAATTGCTGGCGATTTAGCGAGTTCTTGATCGGCTGCCCTTGGGCATCCAGAGAAAAAGGTCCCCCCGGTGTGAGTGCCGGGCTGAACGCAAACGGATCGCGTGCATCCATGACGTCATTACGGAAGAATCCGTATAGGCCTCCGTGCAGCGAGTTTGTCCCGGACTTGGTCACAATGTTAATCGAGGCACCGCTTGCTCCACCCAGGTCTGCGGCATAGTTGCTGCGGTTGATCTGGAATTCCTGGACCGCGTCCTGGCTCACGTTAAGGCGCACCCCGCCCGCGTCGTCGTTGGCTTCCCCGCCATCGACCGTGACACTGTTGCCGCGGCCGTTGCTGCCATAGAAAGACAGGCCGCTCTGGGGCGTCTGCTTTACCCGGAAGTCGGCGTTGTCGGCGATGGTGTTCGAATTACTGACGCCGGGCATCAACAGCGTGAAAGTAAGGTAGTCCCGGCGATCGATGGGGAGATCCATGATGTAGCGCTCGGGCACGCTATTGGCTTGGCTGCCCCTTTCCGTCTCGACCACGGGCAGCTCGGAGGTTACCTCAACCTGAACGGATACCTGTGAGACCTTGAGCTGAAAATCAACCGTGACCGTCTGCCCCACGCCCACGACGATGCCCTTCCGAATCTCGGTGCTGAAACCAGCCCGTTGGGCGGTAACTTCGTAGCTGGCGGGCGGAAGTCCTGTGGTCTGGAATTGTCCGGAGGAATCTGTGACCACGCTCCGTTGAAACCCCGTTTGTGGAGCGGCGATGCTGATCGCGGTGTCGGGCAACAAGGCGCCCGACGCGTCGATGACGGTGCCGCGGATCCTGCCCGAAGAACCTACGCCTTGAGCGAAAGCGGTCGCTCCCGCCAGCACCAGAAACAGCCCACACGCACTCAACCAACCGATCCTTCTCTGCATAGAATTCTCCTCTCGAAGCCTCGCGCGAGATGGCGAATGCGACGGCGATCGGCAACCGGCGGCGGATTATAACAAGAAACCTGTTCGGTAAAACAAAAATCATATCTCAAGTTATCTCAAGTATTTATTTTTCTTACTATTAGTAATATGTAATGCGTTCTACAAAATCTCAGTTGGCGGGTTATGAAAATCGGTAGGCTGTGCTTGTTGCCTTCGATTTCCTGCGAAGCATAGACTCTTCCTTCCTTTACGCGCAGGTCCGACAATCGAGCACGTTAGTAACCAATAGATAGGAGGAAACGATCAGGTGCCGCCACGACATTCGGCGTTGAAGGGGGAGGTCATTGCGCTCAAGCGAAAGAGAATCGTGGACGCGGCTCGGCGGCTCTTCCATGAAAAGGGATATGAGCGCACAACCCTGGATGACATCGCTCAGCGGCTCGAAGTCACCAAGCAATTCATTTATTCCTACTACAAGAACAAGAGCGAATTGCTGCACGAGATCTCAATGCAGTGTATCGGCGAGTGTCTGAAGGCGCAGTCGCGCATTCTGGGCAGCAAGGTTCCGATCCCCGAAAAGTTAGCACGCATCTCCGACGAACTGACCCAGGTCATCATCACTTATCAGGCGCACACCATCATTTATCTCAGGGAGGAGATGAACCTTGATCCCGAGATTGCTCGTACGATCCGGGAACAGCGCAATGAGTTTGACCATCGCATGATGAAGCTTCTCAGGGACGGCATGCGAACCGGCCACTTCCATGTGGTCGATGAGCGGATCACGGCGCGTTGCATAGGGGGTATGCTCGTCTGGTGTGCGCTCTGGTACCGAGACTTGGGGGTGCTGGCGCCCGCCGCTATCGGGCAACTCATCAGTCAGAACGTGATGCGGATGGTCGGGCACCAGGACGCGAAGCCGAGCCGCAAGAAATAGTCCGCTTGGTCCGTTGATTCGAACGGACACAGAAGAGCCCGTCGAGGATCTTGCCCAACCTGAGAACAGTCGGAAACGCACGCTCCCGCTGTTGAATCTGTTTGAGGACGGAACCGAAACACGCGGGCCACCTACGGCCCAACCTACACACCGGCGCAGCCAAAGATCGTCAAGAGGCTTTTCACGGCACATTCGTTTTGATTAAATGAGAGACCTTATGGTTGGCACCGCATGTTTACTCCGCCTCGCTGTCCTTGTTTCCACATTTACCCTCTTGATGATCTTCGCCGGTTCGTCGACTATTCGCTCCGCACAGGATCAACCCACCGACCCACGGCTGCAGAAAGCCTATCGTTTCGAGCAGGATGGCTGGACGTACGTTCATCTGGAAGGTACTCCTTCCGAGATCGGCTTCCAGCACGGCTATCTCCTCGCGGCCGAAATCCAGGACGCTTTTCAGGCGGTTCAACTGCAGGACACGCATACTGCCAACCGTGACTGGGGATTCTTTCGCAAGGCCGCACGCGAGATGCTCTGGCCGCACATCGACGCAGAGTATCAGCAGGAGTTGGCGGGCATCGTTGACGGGCTCAAAGCCCGCGGTGTCAGCCTTGACGTCTATGACATCGTCGCACTGAACGCATTCGAGGAACTCCCTGACTATTACGTTCCCTGGCTCAATAAGCGGGAGAAGGCCCGGAATCCTCCCAAGCTGGTCCCTTCTGGAAATTGCAGCGCCTTCATCGCAACCGGCACTGCCACGAAGGACCGCCAGATTGTGATCGCGCACAACAACTGGACCAGTTACCTCGCCGGCTCGCGCTGGGTCATGATGTTCGACCTCGTTCCCACGCATGGCAATCGCATCATCATGGATGGATTCCCCGGTGTCATCACCAGTGACGACGACTTCGGTATCAATTCCGCTGGCATCATGATTGCCGAAACCACTATCACGCAGTTTGCGGGCTGGGACCCAAACGGCAAGCCGGAGTTCATGCGCTCCCGCAAGGCCCTGCAATATGCCAATTCGATTGACGATTACGTCCGCATCATCAAAGAAGGCAACAACGGTGGCTATGCCAATGACTGGCTGATCGGCGACCGCAAGACCGGCGAGATTGCGTATCTTGAGCTGGGACTCAAAAACACCCCCCTTTGGCGCACAAAAGACGGTTACTTCGTAAGCTCGAACTTCGCACGTGATCCCAAAGTCATCGCTGAAGAGACCACCTTCGCCCCCAATGATCTTTCCTCGTCGCCCAATGCCCGCCGTGTCCGTGCGGAAGACTTGATCAAGAAGAGCCTGGGCAGGATAGACATCGAATTAGCAGAAAAGTTCCTTGCCGACCATGTCGACAGTTATGACAAGAGCGAACAGGCAAATGAACGCTCCCTATGCGGTCACGTGGACTCATCGTCGCGAGGCGTGCGGCAGTGGGAGTGGGCGCCCTACTATCCGGGGGGAGCCGTTCAGGGCAAAGTCACAGACAGCAGCCTGGCGGCCAAGATGAGCCTGCGCGCCCGTGCGGGTCATCCCTGCGGTGCCGACTTTCTGGCCAATCACTTCCTCGATCAGCATCCCGAGTACGAATGGGAGAAACCCGGTCTTCGCGACATGAAGGCAGGGCCTTGGACGACCTTCACGGCTGGACAGAAACCCATCGAAAAATAAGAGCCCTCTGGCTCAGGCGGCACCCGGAATAGACCTTACGGCGTCGTCATCGGAGATACGAAGTCCGGAATGTTCATGGCGTTGTGCCGGGGATCGGCTCGGGCTCGGGTTCGAAACGTTCCGGTACAGGCTCGGGTTCGACTGCCGGAACCTTCACCGGCAGCTCAAGCGGTTCGACGACAATTGTTCTCAGAGGCTCGCCGATGTTCATGACATGCTCCTATCTCGGGAGAAGACAACCTTTATCCCCAATTTCCTGCCGTGTCAAGAAGCGATTCTGGGGAAAGCGGCTAGCTTAGCGAAGCTGGAGGAGCGATCCCTGTCGGCACCCGATGTTCAGGCCCATTTACGCAGTTCGCGAAGAGTTTCTTGCGCCCGAGGACCGGACAATAGTGACGATTCTGACGGGTCGTAATGAGTTATGGGTCACCGCACCTTGTTAGCAGCGCGATGTCTTGGACAAGGTCAGCGAGAGAAGCTCCAGACGGCTCGAAACACCGAGTTTGTCGAAGATGCGAAAAAGACAGCTCTTCAACGTCAGGTAACCTATCCCGGTGCGCTGTGAGATTTCGCGATTGTTCAGGCCTTGAGCCAGGTATTTGACGATCTTAAGCTCACGCGGGGAGAGCCGGCTTGAACCCTTAAACACTGGCAGGTGAGTATCTGAGCGGAGACCATCCGCCCCCCACATCACCGAGGATTTTCGACGAAGGGCTTCGTGCAGAGACTCGAGTCCGACTGTCTCGTACCCTGACCTGGAGCTCCACAAAATCGTCTCCTTTTTCTCGCCGGCCCAGAACATGTCGGTACCGTAGGCCGTTAGACTATCCAGGTAGGTCATGAGTTCCGCGTTGCCCGATTCAAGCTGGGCAAATCCTTCATATGGAAGACTCTCATCTGATAGCACAAGGGTCTTGGGATAAGCGAACTGCGCGCGCCATCCACTTTGATGTTCGATGACTATGCCCCAGAGGTATACCTCGCCACGGATGCCGCGTCTCAGGTAGCCCAGATCCCGGAGTTGATCGAGACTCTTGGCTGCGTAAATGCCGCATGTGCACGCTGCTTGCGGTGCTTCATGCCGCTGATGCACCACCTCGGCGCCTCTTTCGGACCAACCAAAAGATGCGTTGCAGGTGGCAGCTATTGCACGACCAGGCGACCACCATTCGTCATTGAACGATTTGAGCGGAGCAGAGTGCGGATTCCATCCCGTGCAGTTCCATTGCCAGGCACGGTATCCGACTATGGGAGCGACATAGTCGGGGATGTTCATACCGACACCGACTCGTGCTCGGGCTGAGGTTGTTGCGGTTTAGGTTCAGCTGTCGGCTCGCTTGTCGACAGTTCGCACGGTTCGACGATAATGGTTCGGAGCGGTTCCGCGATCTGCACGGCGGCACTCCTCAGAGGTCAGCTACTCATATCCCTAATCTCCTGCCCTGTCAAGACAGAGGCTTGCGTCATTGCTGGGCAAGCCGCCGGGAACGATTCTAGGGAAAGCTAAGATCGGGATGGACCTGGCGTGATTCTGATCCTGCCAGACCACCCTAAGCCGGCACCGGTCATTGAGGCCAAGGTGACGGGCGTACCAGCGGAAGAGAAAGCTCCGATGTTGATCCTACCCGATACGCCAGGGGGCAAAGCTGATGCCTAGCACGATCGATTTAGAGGTCACGGGACTCCTTACGCGTTGGTTTCAAGTTTAATAGCGATTTTGCAACAATCTGAACCGGCAGTCGTGCTTGTGGCAAGAACTCGGCACTGTTCTCGCTGGTCAATCGTTCGCCAAGTTCGAGCAGAGTGACCGGGCCGACGTGCCGTTCGCGCAGAACCAAAACATCGCAGCCACCGCTCCTTGGGCTCTCGTTGAGCGGGGATATTCTCATTACCGGCGGGTGCACGTCCCCAGGTATCCACGTGTAGTACAGTAACGGCATGGGCTCGTCTTTAGGGTGCTGAATGCATTTCCTGCCGCATTTGATTTCCTCTTTCCGCGAACTGCGCCGAGTCTCGGCTCTCGCGATCATGGCAGAGATCGTGCTTCTCGCGTTCACGGTTTTGCCTCTCGCGCAAACACCTTCCGCGAAAGCACAGAGCGCCGCCTCCGCGTGGAACGCGGCGAAAAAACCCTTGCTGGTTCCGCGCAGCGAGTATGTCGGCGACCAAGCGTGCGCGCAGTGCCACGAGGACAAGGCCGAAAGCTACGATAAGACGGCACACCATTTGACGTCGCAACCTGCCAACAAAAACACGATCTTAGGAACGTTTGGCTCAGGCGAGAACATCATGCGGACGTCCAACGCGGATTTGCACTTTCAGATGGAGGCGAAGGACTACAAGTTTTTTGAGACCGCGGTTTGGGGAACGTCTCCCAACGAAAAGACGCTCTCGCACTCGCTCGATCTTGTCATTGGATCGGGGCGGCAAGGCCAGTCCTTCCTGTATTGGGATGACGACCAGCTGTTCGGATTGCCGGTGGGGTATTCGACGATCATGCACCGGTGGATTAACGGGCCGGGCTACGTCGACGGCACGGCGAAATTCGATCGCGGCATCATCCCGCGATGCCTGGAGTGCCACGCCGCATATTTCGAATCGAAATTTGCAAGCGCCGATTCCAACGTCTATAACACGGCGAATTTCGTGCTCGGGATTTCGTGCGAACGCTGCCACGGTCCGGGCCGGGCGCACGTGCAGGCGCAGGAGCATCGCATGCCAACAAAGGCCACGCTGGCGGCCGGAATGGCGATCGTCAATCCGGCAAAGCTTTCGAGCCAGCGCCGCGCCGAGATCTGTGGACAGTGCCACGGCGGGCACGGTGCCCCGGAGGCTCTGCCGGCGTTCTCCTACGTGCCGGGACAGCCGCTGGGGAATTACATCAATCTGGCCGATTCGAGCAAGGACGTGGACGTGCACGGGCATCAGGGCAAGCTGCTGGCAAGGAGCAAATGCTTCCAGGCGTCTCCGGACATGACCTGCTCGACGTGCCACGACATCCACAAGCCGGAGCCGAACCTGGCCGCGCTTTCACAACGCTGTCTAGGGTGTCATAAGATGGAAATGACCGAGACCCACAGCAAAGTGGGAGGCTCCCTGACAAGCAATTGCGTGGACTGCCACATGCCGGTGCTGGCATCCAAGGTGGTCTCGCTCGACATTGAAGGCCAGCAAATCCCCGCTAGGTTCCGGACTCACTGGATCAGGATTTACAGTGAAGAGGAGAGGAAATAGGTCGAGCAAGCGCAAAGAATCCGCAAATTTTTCCATAAATCACGATTTTCAGCCATGAGGGCGTTGTGCAGGACAAGCGCGACGTGGCCGCGTGGAGTGAGCGCCGGGCCGTACGCACGACTCGCTGCTGAGCTCGGGCAGTATTACGAGCCCGACAAGGGTGCAACGTCGCGTCACTCAGAACCGGCACGAGTCTTTGCCGAGTTTTCCTACCGTACCAGAAAGAGCTGGAGTCGCTCGCGGCGGGTGGTGGCCAAAGCTGAGTATCTGGACAAGGGCGAAAACCCCCGCTTCGTGGTGACCTCACTGCCCGCGGAGTCGTGGGAAGCCGCTGGGCTCTACGAAAAAACCTATTGTGCCCGCTGCGAGATGGAGAATCGCATCAAGGAACAGCTAAGCCTGTTTGCGGACCGCATGAGCGCGGAATCGCTGCGCGCCAACCAGCTGCGCCTGTACTTCTCCTCGCTCGCCTATGTGCTGGTGCATGCTCTACGTCGTCTGGCACTGGCAGGCACAGAATGGGCTCACGCTCAGGTCCATACCGTTCGTTTGCGCCTGCTGAAGATTGCCGCCGAAGTGCGATGGAGTGCCCGCCGTATCTGGGTGAGTTACTCGAATGCGTATCCCTGGAAACATATTTTTGCCGCTGCCTGGGTCGCATTGCGCTGTTGAGTCCGACAGATCTGCAACAGATCCACAGCTGAATTTTCACCTGCCGGGGAGAGGTGTTCCTCAATGGGAGGCGCACCCTCGGTTGGATCAAGAACTACCGTTGCGAACGCTGAATCTTTCCATTGCAGTTTGCGATCAGAAGGCCGTGGCAGCAACGACAGGCTTCCTTGCTCCAAAAAACGACTCCTCGTGAGACATGCGGGCTAGACTCTTTTAGACGGCTTTACGGCCGGATTACAGAACCGGTCCAACCCCCTGATTCCACCCCCTAAATTGCAAACGTGGCTCCTCCCGAACCCTAGTTCAGACGTGCTACGACTTGCATGGCCGCGGTGGAATCGTGAGCAGACTATTCGGAGCCATTCTGGTCGCGCTCTTCCTTCTAGGTGTTTTCGCCAGTACCGATCTCTCCTTTGGGCTTTGCAGGACGGTCGTGGTTATGGTTAAAGGCCGAGTCGAACATTCGCCCCTTGACGCCAGAGTTCGCGTGCGGCTGATCCTCCCCAAAGGGCGTTCGGGGGAATCAGGTGAAGTGAGCGTTGACCATGGCAGGTTCACGATTGAAATCCCATTTTCCACGCAAAGTCGTGCTCCAATCCTGATGGGAGAATTGCTAGAGAAGTGCGACGGAAGCCAGAAAGTGTAGTGGTCACCCTCTGAGGAGGCGGTAGCGAGTATGACCGCCTGTCTTTGAGCTTGAAAAGGGATTTTGAATTGGTTGACCCCAGTGCTTATGCCCCACGCAAGGAGATCGTCTTGAGGTCTGTTCCCTAGGAGCGCAGTTGGTGAAATGGGGGTGTTTCACCAACCATGATCACGTTCCCCTTCCGCCACAATCTTTTTTCGAAGCACAAGCAGCAACTGCTTCAGCAGTCACCCTAGTCACAATGGAGCAGTGGCCACCCCGTTGGGGTGGTTGTGTGACTCAGAAACTTACTCAGAGCGACTGCGAAGCCGCCCACAGTACAATCTGGTGCACAACTGGCTCGGCAGCTAAGG
>Ga0187777_10000046_pt1 | contig 87783 bp, 75 predicted proteins | sample 1015_Q2_SP5_10_M_FD_132416 | JGI IMG/M metagenome (GOLD analysis project Ga0187777, IMG submission 132416) | Tropical peat soil microbial communities from peatlands in Department of Meta, Colombia - 1015_Q2_SP5_10_MG | ecosystem: Environmental > Terrestrial > Soil > Wetlands > Peat | place... | reverse complement strand
GGCCTTCGATCTCGGCCACGGTGCCAATGGGAGTCTCATCGATTACGACATTACCGTGGCCATCGGTCCACTCGCTGCGGAACTTCTCGTACCGGAAGCTGGGTGAGAATCCAAGCGTACGCAGGATGCGGTCGAGGCTCGCGCCATCGGCGATCTCGGTCTCATATTCCTGGCGCGACTTGTGCCGCCGTGCGGTGCCCTTCGACTTGTGGGTGAAAGTCCAACGACTGCCATACTTCCGCAGCCTTAAAATCTCACCGCGCCGGCGCAAGGGCTGTGTCGGAAGGTCGTAGAGGACGTTCATCTCGTGCGTGCGCCGCGTGTTCAACTGAAACCCGGAGGCGCGCAGCCGTCGCGCCAGCCCCTTGGCATCTGCGACCAGGAATTTGATTTCGACTTCTTGTGCCATCGTCGCAAGTATAAGTCCCACCAAGACGACATAGAGAGACCGAGACTGTTTTATGAGAAATCACGTGTTCATGAGGGATCACGTGTCAGGGCACGACTTTGGTCGTGCCGTTGCGAGTCCCTCGCGTTGTGGGCTTTAGCCCCGGAGGCCCATGCTACGATGCCGCCTTGCGGAGGACAGAATGAGAGAGCGACGGTACATCAACATCGGCGGACGCCCGGCCGATCTGCCCTTCAGTGACGGCGTGCTGGCGGGTGACACGCTGTTCCTCTCCGGCAGGATTGGGATTGATCCCCAAACCATGCAAGCGGCGACCGACGTGCATGAAGAGATTCGCCTAATGCTCGATGGCGTCCGTGCCACGCTCGAAGCCGCCGGGATGACGATGGACAACCTGGTCTACGTGCAGGTGTATTGCACGGACCTGTCGCTCTACGACCAGTTCAACGCTGCCTATCGCAAGTATTTTGGGAAAAACCTGCCGGCGCGCGCGTTCCTCGGGGCAGGATCGCTATTGCGCAACGCCCGCTTTGAGATGCAGGCCATTGCGATGCGGTGAGGAGCGGAAGGCTACTTCTCTCTCGCCACCACGAATTCCGGAGCCCACAGCAGCGCGCGTTTGATCTCCGAGTCGGGAAGGTCGCAGATGGCATTGCGTGCGTCGGCGGCGTATTCATGGGCGCGTGCCGTCGCCGCTTCCAGCGAATCGTAGCGATTCAGGATGGCGAGGATATCCTCGTGCTTGACCGAAAGAAATGCACGTTCCTCGAGCACCTTCTGGACGAGGGCCATCTCTTGTGGCGTGCAGCGCGCCAGCGCGTGGATCACCGCCATGGTGGCCTTGCCCTCGCGCAGGTCGCTGGCTACGGGCTTGCCGAGCACGTCTTCCGACGCCGTCAAGTCGAGAACATCATCCACGAGTTGAAACGCCATTCCCAGACTGCGGCCATAGCGCGCCAACTTCTCCTCGTGTTCGGCGGAAGTGCCGCTGATGATGGCACCCAGCCGCGTGCAGGTGGAGAACAGACAGGCGGTCTTGCGGTGGATCAAGTCGAGATGCTCGTCGAGGGTGATCAATCGGCCCAGCTTCTCCATCTGCAGCAGTTCGCCTTCGACCATCTGCTGCGTTAAGTCGATGAGCACATCAAGAATCCGGAAGTTGCGCTCCTGCACCGCGATCTTGAACGACTGCATGTACAGCCAGTCGCCGGCCAGCACGCACTTCGAGTTGCCCCAGCGAGTGTTGGCGGCAGGGCGTCCGCGGCGGATGCGGGCCTCGTCGATGATGTCATCATGGACGAGCGTGGCCGTGTGGATCATCTCCACCACTGCGCCCAGGCGGATGGCGCCCCGTCCGTCGTAGTCGAAGAGCTTGGAGGAAAGCAGCAACAGCGCGGGGCGAATGCGTTTGCCGCCGCCGGCGCGGAGATACTCGCCGATCTCGGTGATCGCCGGGACGCTCGAGACGGTGTCTCGCCCAAACTCGCGCTCCACTGCTTCCAGGTCGTCGCGGAGGAGTTCGAACACTTCTTTCGCCTTCGCTCCGTTGATGGCGTATGTGCTCACGTCAATTCGACCTGTAGTTCGTGAAGTGCATGTCGATGCCAAGATCGGTGCTGCGCAGCAGGGCGATGATCTCCTGCAGCGTATCGCGGTCCTTGCCGCCCACCCGCACCATGTCCCCCTGGATCGAGGCCTGGACCTTCTTTTTCGACTCCTTGATCAGCTTCACGATCTCGCGCGCCTTCTCAATGGGGATACCCTGCTGCATGCTGATGCGCTGCCTGACGGTGCTGCCCGCCGCCGGTTCGACCGCGCCATAGGTCAGCGCCTTGAGCGGCACGCCGCGCTTGACCAGTCGCTGCTGCAGCACGTCGTTCACCGCCTTAAGCTTGAACTCGTCTTCCGAGTGCAGCACGATTGCTTCTTTACCCTCCAACTCGATGCGCGACTTCGAGTTCTTCAGGTCGAAACGGGTGTGCACTTCCTTGAGCGCCTGCTGGATGGCGTTCGAAACCTCCTGCAGGTCCACCTTGCTCACGATGTCGAATGATTCGGCCATGGCTTAGCGATCCAATAGATTACCCTGCCGGGCCCCGGATTGGGCAGGAATCGGCAGTCCGGCATTACTGGTTGGCGTCAGGTTGAAAAACCGATAAACATTGTGCGCTGTCTGAAACGCGACCTCCTCGGCCGAGATTCCGCGAAGTTCGCCGATCTGGCGCGCGACTTCCCGCACGAATGCCGGCTCGTTGCGCTTGCCGCGATGGGGAACCGGCGCGAGGAACGGGGAGTCAGTTTCAATGAAGATGCGGTCGAGCGGCAGCTCCCGCGCCGCGTCGCGGATTTTCTGCGCTTTCGGGAAGGTCACGTTGCCAGCGAAGGAAATCATAAATCCGATATCGAGCGCCCGCTGCGCATGCTCCACGAGACCAGCGAAGCAGTGCAGGACTCCGCCCAGCCCGCTTGGCGCCCACTGCTGCGTGAGGATCTTCAGGCACTCGTCCCAGGCGTTCTGACTGTCGGCAGATGGCCGGCAGTGGATCACCACCGGCAGCCGCGCCGCGCGCGCCAGCTCGAGCTGTTTCCAAAAGACCGAACGCTGCACCTCGCGTGGCGAGTGATCGTAGAAGTAGTCGAGACCGATCTCGCCCCACGCGATCACTTTGGGATCTCGGGCCAGCGTGCTCAACTGGTCAAAATCCGCATCGGTGGCCAGCTTCGCTTCGTGCGGATGGATGCCCACAGTCGCGTAAATGCGCGGCTCTCCCGCTTTTCCACGGTTTGCGAGTCTGATCGCGCAATCGAGCGAGCCCGGCCCGGTGCCACTACCAATGGCGACTACGGTCTCGACTCCAACCTGGCGCGCCCGCGCCAGCATGGCGTCGCGGTCGGCGTCGAACTGCGGCATCTCGAGATGCACGTGCGAGTCGACTAACATTGAGTCATTGGGTCATTGAGTCATTGAACCATTGCGCCATCAGCATCGAAAAGCCACGCCTTTCAATGACTCAATGAATCAATGACCCAATGGCTCAATTACTTCAACCTCGCCCCGACAGGAACATCCTCCAGGAATCCCGCCAGCACCGGCAAGCCCCTATCGCCCACGGACGCGGCGACGATCATCCCATTCGATTCCAACCCGCGCAACTTGCGCGGTTGCAGGTTCACGACGAGCACAACCTTGCGTCCAACGAGCGACTCCGGCGCATAGGCTTCGGCGATACCAGCTACCACCTGCCGGATTTCCGTGCCAATGTCGACTTCCAGGCGCAGCAACTTGTCCGCGCCTTTCACCTTTTCCGCCACTTTCACCTGCCCGACGCGCATCTCGACCTTGGCGAAGTCGTCGATGCTGATGCGACCGTCGGCTGTAGCCGCCGGGGCAGGCGCTGCCGGTGTGGTTACCGCCGGCGTGACTGGAGAGGGAGCAGTTGTCGGCGCGGGCGCAATCGGCGCGGCCTGCGTGGTCGTGCGCTGCTGTTCCATCTGCTGCATCCTTTCGATGGCGGATTTGTCGGCGCGCGGGAAAACAGCTTCCACCTTGCCAAGCTTAGTGCCGTGCTGCAGTTGGCCCCACTTCAGGTCGATCAGTCGAAAGTGTGAGATGTTGCCCAGGCCGAGCTGCTCCCAAATGCGCGCCGTCGCGTCAGGAATCACCGGATGGGCCAGCGCGGCCACGATGCGCAGCGCCTCCGCTGCGGTGTAGAGGATGGTTGCGAGGCGCGCGCGGCTGCCTTCGTCCGCCTGCTCTGCAACGGCCCAGGGTTCGTTGTCCACGATGTACTTGTTAACCGCGCCCACCAGCGACCACGCGGCTTCGAGCGCTCGCGAGAACTGGAAGTCGTCCCAGAGCGAGGCAAAGCTGGCGATGGTTTCCTCGGCCGTCCGCGCGATGGCGTCATCCGCCGGCGTGCGCAAACTGGCAGACGACGGATAAGGCACCTCGCTGCGGAAATAGCGCGTGATCATGGCCAGCGTGCGGCTCGCCAGGTTTCCGAGGTCGTTGGCGAGATCCGAGTTGTAGCGCTGGACCAACGCGTCGAAAGAGAAGCTTCCGTCCTGGCCGAACACCACTTCGCGCAGCAGGAAGTAGCGCAGCGCGTCGTTGCCGAGGACGTCGATCACCGTCTCGGCGCGCACGATGTTACCGCGCGACTTCGACATCTTGCTCTCTTCGAACAGCAGCCAGCCGTGGGCTACGATCGACCGCGGCAGCGGCAGCCCCGCGGCCATCAGGAATGCCGGCCAGTAAACACAGTGGAAGCGCACAATCTCCTTGCCGATCATGTGCACGTCGGCCGGCCAGTAGTGCGCGAATTTCTGCTGGTCTTTCTTGTCGGGCGACCCGAACCCGATGGCGGTGCAATAGTTGCTGAGCGCGTCCAGCCAGACGTAGATCACGTGCCGCGGGTCGTCCGGCACCGGAATCCCCCACTTGATGGTGGTGCGGCTGATGGAAAGGTCGCGCAGCCCGCCGCGCACGAACGCCATCACCTCGTTGCGGCGCGTCTCCGGACGGATGAAGTTCGGCTGTTCCGTATACAGCTTGAGCAGTCTGTCCTCAAACGCCGAAAGCTTGAAGAAATAATTTTCTTCCTGCACCGTCTCGGTCGGCCGCCCGCACTCAGGACAGGGCGCGGCGGGACCGGCAGCATCGACGTATAGTTCGTCGAAGACGCAGTACTGGCCGCTGTAGGACCCCTTGTAGATGTAGCCGTTGCCGCGGATGCGGCGAAACATCTCCTGGACGCCGCGCTTGTGGCGCGGCTCGGTGGTGCGGATGAAGTCGTCATAGCTGATCCCCATCCGGTCCCACAGGCCGCGGAATTCGCCGGCGATGCCGTCGGTGAGCTGCTGCGGCGTGATGCCGGCCTCGGCCGCCGAGCGCTCGATCTTCTGCCCGTGCTCGTCCGTGCCGGTCAGAAAGAAGGTATCGGAGCCCAGCATGCGCTGGCGGCACGCGATGGCGTCGCAGGCGATGGTCGTGTACGCGTGCCCGATGTGCGGACGGGCATTGACGTAGTAGATCGGGGTCGTGATGTAAAACTTGTCAGCCATTCTGGCTTTCTAAGTACCGTCGTGTCGCTTCCTGCATCACCTGCTTGAGCGGAATCTTGTGTTGGTCGGCGATGCGACGGCAGTCCTCGTACTCCGGCGCGTAGTTGGCAATCGAGCCGTTCAGGTTCGCAACCTTCATCCGTACTTCGCCCCACGGCGTCTGGACCGCGACGCTGCGGCGTACCAGCGTTTGCCGGCGCTCCTGGCGCATGCGGATGCCCAGCGTCGTGGTCTCGCCGAAGACCAGCCTGGCAAGCCGCGACGCATCTTCCGATCGCGCCAGTACGGTCAGCAGCGTGCCCGGGCGGCCTTTCTTCATCTGCACCGGGGTGCCGAACACGTCGAGCGCGCCCTCGGCGAGCAGCCGTTCCATTACATAGCCGAAAACCTGCGGATTCAGGTCATCGAGATTGGCTTCGAGAACCGTGATCGTATCCTCGGGAAGCCCTTGCGAAGCAGCGGGCTGCGTCTCTACAGCTTCACCGACGGTCAGCCGCACCACGTTGGGCTGGCCTGGCAGATCGCGCGAGCCGGCCCCGTAGCCGGTTGCGGCGAGCTTCATAGCGGGGAACGGAGCGAAGCGCTGGCACAGAGTCTTCACAATGGCAGCGCCGGTCGGCGTAACCAGCTCCGCATCCACGCCCGACGAATACACCGGCGCGCCGCGCAGCAGCTCGACCGTCGCCGGCGAAGGCACAGGAAATCTCCCGTGCGCGCACTCGACTGTCCCCCCGCCGACATTGAGCGGAGAACAGACCCACTCATCGATGTGCAGTGCCAGGCTGCCCACGGCCGCGCAGACGATGTCCACGATCGCGTCCACCGCGCCGACTTCGTGAAAGTGGATCTTTTCCACGTCCGTGTTGTGAATCTTTGCCTCGGCCTCACCCAACGCCTGGAAGATTGCCAGCGCGCGTTCCTGGGCTGCAAGCGTGACGTTTGCGTTGCGGATAATTTCGCTAATTTCCTGCAGCCCGCGACGAATGTGCGGGTGAGACGCCCGCACGACAGCCGGCGAGTCACCCCATCGCGGCAAATTCGGGCGCGTTGGGGACCCCGGCGAGACGCCGGCGCTACTGTCGTGAGGCGCGTCTTCATGGTGATGCGCGTGTCCCTGCTCGTGTACGTGCGAAACCTGCTCACGCCGGAGGTCCTTTTCGTCGCCGACCCAGACGTCCACCTTGGTCGCTGAAATGCCGCCGCGGCTGACGCGCGAGATCTCCAGGCGCGCACCAACGTTGAGCGCGGCCACGGTCTCTTCGAGCACGCTCGCGGGCAGGCCTGCGTCGAGCAGCGCTCCTAAGAACATGTCGCCGCTGATGCCCGAGAAGCAGTCGAGGTAGGAAAGGCGCATGTAGCACACTCCGCGTGCTTGACGTGGAGACAAACATTCATCATAGGGAAGCCAGTGCCTCGCGGTCAAACCGGCCCGCAAAGCCGCGTTTGTTATAATCGGTTTTTTCTCAGCGACTTACGCGGACTTTCCGAAAGTGTATCTCCAATTCCAGAAACGTCTGGCCGAGCGCGTGCGGGCTTTCCTGCGCGAGAAGTACCAGCTCGAGTTGGCCACGATCGTGGTCGAGCAGCCGCCGAGCACTCAGTTTGGCGAGTACGCGCTGCCCCTCGCGTTCGAGCTCGCCAAGAAGCTGCGCAAGCCGCCGCGCAAAATCGCCGAAGAGATCGTTGCCGGGCTGGGAGAAGTTCCGGGCTTCGAAAAACTGGAGGTCGCGGGCGCGGGATACATCAATGCGCGCGTTCGACGGGGTGAAGTGGCGGCGGCGCTTGCCGGCGGTGCAGCAGCTGCGCCGGAAACCCCCGGAAAGATCCTGGTCGAGCACACCAGCATCAATCCCAACAAGGCGGCGCACATCGGGCATCTGCGCAACGCCATCCTCGGCGATACGTTCGTGCGTCTGCTACGCGCCCACGGCCGCTCTGTGGACGTGCAGAACTACATCGACAACACCGGTGTCCAGGTAGCGGACGTAGTGGTGGGTTTCGTTCACTTGGAGAAGAAATCGCGCGCCGGGATTGAGCACCTCATCGCCTCCGATCCGCGTTTCGATTACACCTGCTGGGACCTCTATGCCCGCGTCACGCAGTGGTACACAGAAGACGGAGAAAACCAGAAAGTCCGCCTGCACACGCTGCATGCCATCGAGCAGGGCGGAAACGAGCTGGCTGCGATCGGCGACCTGATCTCGACCACCGTCCTCCGCCGCCACCTCGAGACCATGCAACGTCTCGACATCGGATACGACTTCCTGCCTCGCGAGAGCGAAATCCTGCACCTGCACTTCTGGAACCTGGCTTTCCAGCAGATGAAAGAAAAGGGCGTGCTCTATCTCGAAACCGAAGGCAAGAACCAAGGCTGCTGGGTGATGGAGCGCGGTGGGCTGGACAAGCGCAAGGCCGAAACGCCCGAAGAAGCCGAGCAGAACCAGAAGGTGATCGTGCGCTCGAACGGCACCGTCACCTATGTCGGCAAAGACATCGCCTATCATCTATGGAAATTCGGGCTGCTGGGGCGCGACTTCGGCTATCGCCGCTTCTACCGCTATCCCAACGGACACGAGTGCTGGATCTCCGCCGAGGAGGGCGAGACGGACCACCCGCACTTCGGCGACGTTGCCGAGATCTACAACGTCATCGACTCCCGTCAGCAGGACGCACAGAACAACGTCGTCGAGGCGCTGCGCGCCTTGGGGCACACGCAGCAAGCCGACCATTACACGCACTTCTCCTACGACATGGTGGCGCTCACGCCGCGCTGCGCACAGGAACTGGGCTACGAGCTGGCCGAGGACGATTGGGTCAAGCCCTATATCGAGATTTCCGGCCGGCGCGGCTTTGGCGTCAAGGCCGATGACCTGATCGACACCCTGATCGCCTCCGCGCAGAAGGAGGTGGACAGCCGCCATCCCGCGCTGGACAAAGCCGAGCGCACCCGCATCGCCGCCGAGATCGCTGTGGGCGCGCTGCGCTACTTCATGCTGAAATTTACCAAAAGTTCGGTGATCGCTTTCGACTTCCGCGAGGCGCTCAGCTTCGAGGGTGAGACCGGTCCCTATGCGCAATATGCCGGAGTGCGCGCCACCAACATCTTCCGCAAAGCGGGCGTCGCGCCGGAGACAGCGCTGGCCGAGAAAATCGATTACGCCAGCTTCTTTTCAGGCGAGACGGGAAACGAAATCTGGGAGCTGTGGCTGATGGCTTCGCGGCTTACGCAGGTGGTCGAGCAGTGCATCGCCACCACCGAGCCGGCACACATGGCCAAATACGCGTTTCAGCTGGCGCAGGTGTTCAACAATTTCTATCACCGGCACCACATCCTGACCGAGCCGGATGAAGGGCGGAAGAAGTTTCTAATGGCGACAGCTGCGGTGGTGCGGCGGGAATTGATCCGCGCATTGGCGGTGATGGGAATCAGTGTTCCGCCAGTCATGTGAACATTCATTCGCCGCAGATGCACGCGGATGAACGCAGATAGAGGCAAGCATGAGTGGGGCAGAGCTTTTTTTCAGCGCACTGCGTGGGTGTGGCAATCACTGTCAAGATTCTTCGCTTCGCTCAGAATGACAATCGTCAGGGAGATCGCGCCTGATCCATGTTCATCCGTGTGAATCCGCGCGGCGGAGAAGTTACCCCGCCATGTCCTTCACGAACTCGACAATCGAGCGCACGGCGATGCCGCTCGGGCCTAGCGCGATCCAGCTCTTGTTCTCTTCGGTCCAGGCGGTGCCGGCAATGTCGAGATGGATCCACGGCGTGTCATCGACGAATTCCTTCAGGAACATGGCCGCGGTGACGGCGCCACCCCAGCGTCCGCCAGTGTTCTTGATGTCGGCGATGCCGGATTTGATCTGCTCGCGGTACTCGTCGTCGAGCGGCATGCGCCACATCTTCTCGCCGGCCCGCTGCTCGGCCCTCTCGAAGCGCGCGTACATTTCATCGTTATTAGCGAAGACGCCGGCGTTCACTCCGCCCAGCGCCACAACCACGGCGCCAGTCAGCGTGGCGGCATCGATCAGGTGAGTAGCGCCCAGCTGGCGCGCGTAGGCCAGGCCGTCGGCCAGCACCAGGCGGCCTTCGGCATCGGTGTTGATGATCTCGATCGACTTGCCGCTCATGGCGATCTGCACGTCGCCGGGTTTCTGTGCCTTGCCTGATGGCATGTTCTCGGTGGCGCAGACGATGCCGATGACCTTCACCTTCGGCTGGAGCAGCGCGATGGCGCGCATGGCGCCGATCATGGCCGCGCCTCCAGCCATGTCGTACTTCATTTTCTCCATGCCGTCAGCGGCCTTGATGGAGATGCCACCGGAATCGAAAGTGATCCCTTTGCCCACCAGTCCCAGCACCGGCTTCTCGGGCGCGCCCGGTGGCGAGTATCGCATCACGATCAGTTGCGGCGGTTCGTCCGAGCCCTGGGCCACGCTCCAGAAGGCGCCCATCCTCAGCTCGCGGATCTTCTCCGGGCCAAGCACTTCGATCGAAAGTTGCGGCGAGTTGACTTCCGCCACCATCTTGCGGGCGCGCTCGGCCAGCATGGTGGGAGTCATGCGGTTGCCGGGCTCGTTGACCAGTTCACGGGTGAAGTTCTGCGATTCACCCACCACACGCGCTTCGGCGAGGGCCTTATCGAGCGCGGCGCGCTCGGCGCTTGCGGGAGCGAGTAGCGTAAGCTCCTCGATGCGCTGGTCTTTGCGGTCGCTCTTGTAGGTATCGGCGTCGAAGTCGCCGACATAGGCGCCTTCGACCGCCGCTTTCACAGTATCGGCCGCGCCCGAAGGCATTTCCGGGAGCAGGAAAGCCAGCGAGCGGATCTTCCTCGGCTTGAGGAAGCGCAGGGCAGTCCCGGCCAGCTTGCGCAGCTCGGATGAAGAGAAGTCCGTGGCCTTGCCGCCGCCCACCAATAACAGACGGCGCGCCTTCAAGCCCTGCGGATGGTGAATCACAACCGTCTCGAGAGCCTTGCCTGATACTTCGCCGCTCGACAGCAGATCTGCGGCAGCGCTCTGGACGGCTTGATTACCGCCAAGGATCGCCGGTGCGGGCTTGTCGTTCTCGCCTTGGTCCACTACCACGACGGCCAGGCATTCGGTTGGAACCTCGGCAGGATTGGAGTATGAGAGAGTCGTCTTCATGATCGTCCTTAATCGAAATAGGGCTGCTTCGACTCGTGCGGGCAAAATCGGCGCGCACTCGCTCAGCACAACAATACTCTTAACAAGCTAACTAAACCTCCCATACTCTTTCACAGGTTCCCCGACTTGCGGCTGCGGGCGATGGCCTCGCGGGCCTCGCGTTCGGCGGTACGGCGGCGTTCGGTCTCGCGTTTGTCCCAGCGCTGTTTGCCGCGTGCCAGCGCCAATTCCACTTTGACCCTGCCGTTCTTGAAATACAGCCGGGTCGGGATCAGGGTCAGGCCTTTTTGCTGAGTTTGGCCGGTGAGCTTCCGGAGTTCATCCCTGTGGACCAGTAATTTGCGGGTGCGGGTGGCCTCGTGCTGCGAGTATCCGGCATTTTCATAGGGCCCGATATGGGCGTTTAGTAACCAAAGTTCTCCGTCTTTCACCAGTCCGTATGCGTCTTTCAGGTTGGCTCGCCCGCTGCGAATTGATTTAACCTCGGTGCCATGGAGGGCAATGCCGGCCTCGAACCGCTCCAGCAGGTGATAGTTATGAGCGGCGGCCCGGTTAACGGCGGCATCGCGCTCGCCCATGGCGGTGGGATCGCGGCGCGGTTGCTTCTCCGGCTTGGGCCGAACCTGGTGCGTGGAGTGGCGTACCATGCCGTCATTCCCCGCCGAACCTAAGATGTTACCACAGTTGAAGATAGCGACCGAAAAAGGGCTGCCGCAGCAGTGCTATAATCGCTTACCCGCAGCCAATCAGGAACGTCGGTTTCGACCGCGAATGAACATTCATTATTGGGATACGAGAGCGGCAAACCAGACTGACCAGGGAGTCCAATGAGTCGATTTGTGCGGGTCGCAGCCTTATTCTCTGTCCTCCTTCTACTGTTCCCCGCTGCCGCCCTTGCTGACCAGGCCAAGAAGCTCTATGAGCAGGGCAAAGGCGCTGAAGCGCGCGAGAACTATGAGGCGGCCTACGACTTCTACAGCCAGGCGCTTCAGTTGAAGCCGGCTGACGCCCGCTACAAATCCGCGGTTTACCGCATGCGCTTCCTGGCGGGCGCCTCCTACGTTCATCGCGGTCAGAAGCTGCGCGACGACGGCAAGCTGGAAGATGCGCTGGTGCTGTTCGAGAAGGCCTACCTCATCGATCCTGCCAGCGACATCGCGCGGCAGGAGATCAAGAAGACCAAAGCCATGATCGACCTCGGCAAGAGCGGTGCCGGCAAGCCCCAAGCCCTGTCGCCGCTCCGTAAGCGTCTGGAAGAGGCGCAGGAAGCGGTGGAACTGGTTCCCATTTCCAACGTTCCTATCACCCTCAAGCTCACCGAAGACAGCAAGGTGATCTACCAGACTATCGGCAAGCTGGCCGGGCTGAACGTGCTGTTCGATCCCGACTACACCTCGCGCCGCATCTCGGTGGAACTGAATGGCGTGACCCTTGACCAGGCGTTGGAGGTCGTAGCGCTGGAATCAAAGACTTTCTGGCGACCGGTTACCCCCAACACTTTGTTCGTGGCCAGCGACACGCTGGCCAAGCGCAAAGAGCTGGAGCAGAACGTCGTCAAGACCTTTTATTTGTCCAATGTCTCCCAGCCCACCGAGCTGCAGGACATGGTCAACGCCATTCGCAGCATCCTGGAGGTCAGCCGCATCCAGCAGTTGCCGACGCAGAAAGCCATCGTGGTGCGAGGCACTCCGGACCAGGTAGCGTTGGCGGAAAAGCTGATCAGCGATATCGACAGGGCCAAACCCGAGGTGGTCATTGACGTCGTGGTCATGCAGGTGTCCCATGATCTTGTCCGCGACCTGGGCATCGCGCCGCCGGCCAGCGCCACTGTTGCCCTGCAGGGTACGACCACCACGACGACCACTACCACCACTGGCACTACTACCGGCGCCACCGCTACTACCGTGCCCAACACCATCACCTTGAACCAGTTCTCCAACTTAACGGCCAACAACTTCCTGGTAACCATTCCGCCGGCCACCGCGAATTTCCTGTTCACGAACGCGAACACCAAGATCATCCAGAGTCCGCGGGTGCGGGCCTCCGACGGGCAGAAAGCTTCGCTCAAGATCGGTGATCGCGTGCCGGTGGCCACGGGCTCGTTCCAGCCCGGCATCGGTGGCGTTGGCATCAACCCGCTGGTCAACACTCAGTTTCAGTACATTGATGTGGGCGTTAATGTGGACATCACGCCGCAGGTCCACGCCAACCGCGAAGTTTCCATGAAGATTACCATCGACGTTTCGGCGGTGACCTCGCAAGTCACCATCGGAGGCATCCAGGAGCCGGTGATCGGGCAGCGCAAGATTGAGCACGAGGTTAGGCTCCGGGAGGGTGAAGTCAACCTGATGGGCGGTATCCTGGAGGATCAGGACATCAAGAACTGGAGCGGCATTCCCGGCCTGGGACAGATTCCGTTCCTGCGCTACCTTTTTGCCTCTGAGCACACCGAGCGGCATCAGACCGAGATCGTTTTCGCGCTGATCCCGCACATTGTTCGCGGCTCCGAGTTGACCGAGCTGAACGAAAAGGCGCTGGACGTGGGCACGGGGACCTCTATCGAACTGCGCCGCAGGATCGAGAGTTCGGGCGGCGGAGTTCCGCAAGGCTCCGTGTTCCAGCCCCGGACCGCCCAACCGCAGCCCGTGAGCACAGGACAAGTGCCGAACCCGCCGGCAGCCCCTCCGGCTTCGCAGGCAATGATCCCGCAACCGCAGGCGCAGTTGCAGGCGCCGCAGCCGCCGTCAGCGGGCCTGCCTGCGATGCCGTCCGGCCCAATCGCCTTCACCTTTGATCCGCCGACGCTGTCGCAAACAACCGGAAGTACGTTCCCGTTGAATGTCGCGCTCACCGGCGGGCAAGACGTTTTCTCAGTTCCTCTGCAGATCAGCTACGACCCCAAGGTGCTGCAACTGGTGAACGTCTCCAACGGTTCGTTCCTCTCGCAGGACGGCCAGCCGGTGGCCTTGGTGCATCGCGATGACTCCACTAGCGGCATGCTGCAGGTAACCGCCACGCGGCCGCCCTCTTCCGGCGGCGCGTCCGGGCAAGGGACCGTGCTCACCTTGACCTTCCTTGCCAAGGCGCCGGGCCAGGCGACAGTGGCGATCACAAGGCCAGGGGCGCGCAACTCCAGCGGACAGGTGATCCCGGCGTCGGGAGGACAGGCCAGCGTAACTGTCCGCTGATGCCCGTGCCAGATAGCTAGTAGCGAGTACCAAGTACCAAGTCGCGAGGGGATGGCCCTAAAGCTAAAATAATTCTATGCAAACGTTGTTCGGTATCTACGCTGGCCGAGGCCGATCGCGCGGGATCACTCTGATCGAGCTGATCATTGCTATTACCATTTTGATGATCCTCACCGGCGCCGCCATCCCAATTGCTCGGGTGCAGATCAAGCGGGAACGGGAAGTCGAGCTGCGCCGTGACCTGTGGGAGATGCGCGACGCCATCGACCGCTACAAGGACCTCGCCGACCGCAACGCCTTCCAGATTAAGGTGGGCAGCGAGGGCTATCCCCCGGATGTGGAGACCCTGGTCAAAGGCGTGGACTCCCAAGGCAAGAAGATCCGTTTCCTGCGGCGCATTCCCATCGACCCCATGACCGGGAAAAATGAGTGGGGGCTGCGCTCGATGCAGGACGATCCCGAGTCCACTTCCTGGGGCGGGCAGAACGTCTTCGACGTGTACACCAAGTCCACCGGCACCGCCCTGGACGGAACCAAGTACGCGGACTGGTGATAGTGAGCATTTCCCACAAGGGTTGGCGCGGCTTCACGCTCATCGAGCTGATGATCGTCATCAGCATTATCCTGATTTTGGTGTCGATCTCCATCCCCATCTACACCAACTCGGTGATCCACGCCAAGGAAGCGGTGCTGCGCGATGACCTGTTCACCATGCGCTCGGTCATCGACCAATACACGCTGGATAAGCAGAAAGCGCCCCAGTCGCTCGAGGACCTGGTCTCGGCCGGGTACCTGAAGGCCATTCCCAAGGATCCCATCACTGGTGCCACCGATACCTGGCAAGTGACCAGCGACGACACCCTGATGGACCCCAGCCAGAGCGCGCCCGGCATCACCGACGTTCACTCCGGCGCCAGCGGCGTCGGCTCCGACGGCACCGCCTACAGCTCGTGGTGATGTAGCGCCGGCGTCCCGCCGGCTGTCGTGCGGGCGTCTCGCCCGCACACCTTTCCCTCGATTGCGTCTGGCTGCTTCCGGCACTACCATCTCCTTATGCCGGTGGAGACGGAAATCACCGCTTACACGCCCATCAGGGCTCCGCGGGGTACGCAGCTTTCCTGCAAGTCGTGGCATCAGGAAGCCGCCCTGCGCATGCTCATGAACAACCTCGACGAGGAGGTCGCCGAGTGCCCGCAGGATCTGGTGGTTTATGGCGGACGCGGTAAGGCGGCGCGCGACTGGCCCTGCTACCGCGCCATCGTCAGCGCCTTGAAAGCGCTGGAGAACGACGAGACACTGCTGGTGCAGTCGGGCAAGCCGGTTGGCGTCTTCCGCACTCACGAGTACGCGCCCCGCGTGCTCATCGCCAATTCCAACCTGGTCGGCCACTGGAACAACTTTGAGAAGTTCACCGAATTCGAGCGCATGGGCCTCACCATGTACGGCCAGATGACCGCGGGCTCGTGGATCTACATCGGTTCGCAAGGCATCATCCAGGGGACATTCGAGACGTTTGCGGCGGCGGGCGAGAAGCACTTCCACACGGGGTTAGAAGGCAAGCTGATCGTCTCCGGAGGCATGGGCGGGATGGGCGGCGCGCAGCCGCTGGCGGCCACCATGGCGGGCGCGGCGTTTCTCGGGGTCGAGGTCGATCCCGAGCGTATCAAGAAGCGCCTCAAGACTGGCTATTGCGACTTCATGGTCAACTCGCTCGACGAAGCCTTGCGCATCCTGAAGAATGCCGTGCGCAAGAAGGAAGCGGTATCGGTAGGGCTTGTAGGAAACTGCGCTGACATTGTTCCCGAGTTGGCGGTGCGGGGCGTCCTGCCCGACGTCCTCACTGATCAGACCTCGGCGCACGATCCGCTGAACGGCTATATCCCGCAGGGACTTTCAGTGGAGCAGGCGGCTGAGCTGCGCCAGCGCGATCCGAAAGGATATGTCGAGCGAGCGCTTGATTCCATCGCGCGCCACGTCGAGGGCATGCTGGCGCTGCAGAAGATGGGCGCCGTCACCTTCGACTACGGCAACAACATCCGCACCATGGCCTTCCAGCGCGGGGTAAAGAACGCCTACGACTTTCCGGGATTCGTGCCTGCTTATATCCGGCCGCTGTTCTCCGAAGGCCGTGGGCCGTTCCGCTGGGTGGCGCTTTCAGGGGAGCCGTCTGACATCGCCGTCACGGACGAGCTCGTGTTGGACATGTTTCCTGAGAACTGCATTTTGAGCCGCTGGATCGAGCTGGCACGCAAGCGGATCAAGTTCCAGGGACTGCCGGCGCGCATCTGCTGGCTGGGATACGGTGAGCGCGCGCAGTTCGGCCTGGCGATCAACGAACTGGTCAAGAAAGGCAAGATCAAGGCGCCAATCGTGATCGGCCGCGACCACCTCGATACCGGCTCCGTCGCTTCGCCCTTCCGCGAAACCGAGAGCATGAAAGACGGCTCCGACGCCATCGCCGATTGGCCGCTGCTCAACGCGCTGCTCAACACCGCCAGCGGCGCATCGTGGGTCTCCATTCACAACGGCGGCGGCGTGGGCATCGGATACTCGCAGCACGCCGGCCAGGTCACCGTGGCCGACGGAACAGATGCCATGGCTCGGCGCATCGAACGCGTGTTGACCAACGATCCGGGGATTGGTGTAGCCCGCCATGCCGACGCCGGCTATGAGGAGGCCATCGAGTTCGCCGCGAGAAGCGGCATCAAGATCCCAACAAAAAAATGACCACTTGCTGCGGTGCCATAGAAAAACACAGAGTATTGGTGGAGAAATGGCATGGCTAAAACCATGCTGCTCCGAAAGCCGATGGAATCCGTCCTTCTTCTGGTCAACATCCGCCGGCTTCTTACCCTCTCCTCACCTGCCACGGGGCCGCGCCGGGGGCGTGACCTCCGCGACCTCGGCCTGATCGAAGACGGCGCCGTTCTCTCGGTTGGCGGCAAGATTGTCTCAGTGGGCGCGACCAGAGACGCGCTCCGCGACTCCTGGATAAGGAAGAACCGCCGGAAGCTTCGCGAGATTGATTGTGCCGGCAAAGTCGTCCTTCCCGGCTTCGTTGATTCCCACACGCACCCGGCATTCCCCGCGCCCCGGCTGCTGGATTTCGAGCGGCGCATCGCCGGAGCGACTTACGAACAAATCGCGGAGGCGGGAGGCGGCATCCGCTGCAGCGTCGAAGGCGTGCGCCAGGCGTCCCGCTCCGCGCTTGCTGAGCACGTGCTCGCCGGATTCAACGCCGAGCTGGCGCAGGGCACGACCACGGTCGAGGCCAAGTCGGGCTACGGGTTAAACCTCGACGCGGAATTGAAGTCGCTGGAGGCGATCCGCGAAGCCGCCCGCCAGTGGCCCGGCACTGTGGTACCCACCCTCCTGGGTGCGCATGTAGTGCCGCGCGAATATGAAGGCCGCGAGCACAAGTACGTCCGCATCGTTTGCAACGAAATGGTCCCTCGCGCGGCGGAAAGCAAGCTGGCGCGCTTCGTAGATGTTTTCTGCGACCGTGGCGCCTTCAGTCCCGAGAGCGCCGAGCACATATTTTTTGCCGCCCGCGAACATGGACTGGGCGTGCGCGCTCACGTTGGCCAGCTCAGCCGCTGCGAAATTGCGCCGCTTCTGAAGTACGATCCTGCCTCGCTCGACCACCTCGACCACGTGAGCGACGACGACGTTGCCGCGCTGGCGGCCCAATCCACAATGTCGCCCGCGTACCAGACGGTGGCCACGCTGGTTCCAGGCTCCAATCATTTCCTCGGCCTGGGGAGGTTTCCCGACGCGCGCCGGATGATCGACTCTGGCGTGCCGGTCGCGCTCGCCACCGACTACAATCCCGGGACGTCGCCCACCGCCAGCATGCCCTTTGTGCTTTCGCTGGCATGCACGCACATGAAGATGACGCCGGCCGAAGTCATCGCCGCCGCCACCATCAACGGCGCGCACGCGCTGCGTTTGGCTGACCGCAAGGGAAGCATCGAGCCCGGCAAGGACGCCGACCTCGCCATTTTCGATGTCGCCGATTATCGGGAAATCCCCTACTGGGTAGCGGCTGATCGCTGCGACGCGGTCATCGTCGCCGGTATGCTGAAAGCAGGAGGAAACGGCCAATAGCGTGCAGAAGTTTTGACACTCCCTACTCCCTACCCCCTACTCCCTCGTCGCAGGCACTGCGGATTTCGCGCCAGAGCTCGTCCCGCCCTTCACCTGTGCGGGCAGAGAAGCGAGCGACGCGCTCGACGCCGAATTCCTGCTGCAATCCTTCCACCGACGTGCGCAGCGTGTTCCCCGAGAGGCGATCTGCTTTGGTGGCAACAATCAGCAGGTTGCGTTGCCGGGCGCGCAGCCAGTGCACCAGCTGCCGGTCGCTATCTTGCGGAGGCACGTTGCAGTCCACCAGCACGATGGCGAGGCCGAGGGTGGGGCGGCGCTCCAGGTACGGCTCGATGAACTTGGCCCACTCGGCCGTGACCTGGCGCGGGAGGCGGGCGTAGCCGTATCCAGGAAGGTCGGCGAAGAACAGTGCCGGGCGCGGCCTTCCGGGCCAGCGGATTTCGTAGAAGTTGATGGTGCGTGTCCGTCCCGGGGTGGAGCTGGTCTTGGCGACCTTCGCTCCCAGCAGCGAATTGATGACGCTGGACTTTCCCACGTTGGAGCGCCCCAGGAACGCTACCTCCGGTGCCGAGGCAGCAGGGAAGTGCGCCTCGTCCGATGCCGCCAGCAGAAAGCGCGAAACAACTTTCATGCTACCAGTTTGCGGGTTTCGCTCGCGGCTTGCAACAGGCCTACCGGGAAAAATTAACGCCAAGCAATCAGTTCTACGCGTAATCTGTTTGCCAGTCGGGCACTGTCAGTCCGGCTGCAGCGAAAAAAATCCCTCGCGCCATGCGAGGGATTCATTTTCGCAGCGAATCAAGGTTCAGCGAATTATGCCGCCTTGCTTCCAGCCAGTTCCTTCAGGCTGCGCAGGGTGCAACGGATGATGTCATTCACGTTGCCGCTGGCGCACATGTCGCTGGCGCCGGCTGCCAGCGCCGCCGCCCACATCTCCTCATCGGCGCAGCGGTGCGTGCACACGATGGTGGTCTTGCGATAAGTGCTGTGCAGGTCCGCGACATCGGGCAGGTCAATCAGCTCCAGGTCAACGATGGCCGCATCGGCATGGTTCTTGGGAATGGCATCCCGCAACTCTTCAAGCGAGCGCGCCACGGCCACGGAGCGAAAGTGGTCATAAAGGGAAGCGGCCAGATGTTCGGCATTGCGGGCGTCCAACTGGGCTACGATGACGTTCAGCGGTCTCATGGCGATGCCTTTCCTTTGGGGGTAAGGGGCCTGGCATCATGCCAATACCGGGCCGTGGCCGGGCTGCGCTACCGGGGCCCCAGCAAACCCGCTTTGGGTCTGTTGGGTTGGTGGTCCGCAGGCATGCAACTCTGAACGCGTTTACTTCTTCGGGTTGCTTTCCCGCGCCACGCTGGCGTCGAACGGCTCGGGCTGAAGCTTCCCGTTCTGCTTGAGCAGGATCTCTACTTTTCCCTCTGCCGCTTCCAATTCCTTGCGACAGGAAGTGGAGAGTGCTATGCCTTCTTCGAACAGTCCCAGCGCCTTCTCGAGGGGCAGTTCCCCCTTCTCCAGTTCGTCTACGATCTTCTCCAGACGCTGGAGGCACTCTTCAAATTTTGGCAAGCTCCACTCCACTCATATTGTAGTTCAGGTCCGGACGCGTTGAGCGTGTGAATTTTTTGTTACAGTTCCCGGAAGCGAACATTTCATGCTGCAGTGCGGAATTCGTTCCGAGATTGGAACCGCAGATTCCCGGCCTAGACCGCGGCGGTGCTGCGTGAGGAACCCAGAGCGTCGATGACGTCGAGCGCCGCCGGATAGCGTCCCAGGGGCGCGCTCACCTGCGCTCCCTGCACCAGGTCGCGGATGGCCAGCAGCATCTCGCGCGCGATGGCCACTCCCTCGGAGCGCGCCGCATCGGCGCCCCGGGTGCTGGCCGCCGCCATGCGTTCCAGGATGGAATCAGGAACCGAAACCCGCAGCTCGTTCTTCATGAACTCAGCATTGCGCACGCTCACCAGCGGCCAGATGCCGGCCACCACGGGTATGCGGCAATGCTCGATGCGGCGCAGAAAGTTCTCCAGCAAGGCCACGTCGAACACCGGCTGGGTGACGGCATATTCCGCTCCCGCTTCCACCTTGTATTCGAAGCGGCGGATCTCCTCGTCGAGGTTGGGGACGCCGGGATTGGCGCCCACGCCGATCACGAAGCCCGCCGCCGTGCCGATGGGATTGCCGCCGAGGTCGAGGCCATTGTTCAGATTGTGCACCAGGTTGACCAGCCCGATGGCGTCCACATCGAACACCGCCGTCGCGTCGGGATAATTTCCCATCTTGGGCGGATCCCCGGTGATGCAGATCAGGTTGCGGATGCCGGTGGCGCTCGCGCCCAGCAGGTCCGATTGGATTCCGAGCACGTTGCGGTCGCGGCAGGTGTAATGCAGCACCGCTTCGATGCCGACCTGCTGCTGGATCAGGATGGCCAGCGCCTGATTGCTCATTCGTGCCGAAGCGCGCGGACTGTCGGGGATATTCACCGCGTCCACGCCGACCGACTTCAGAAATTTCGCTCCTTCGATCTCGCGCGCGATATTCGTGCCGCGTGGCGGAACGATCTCCACCATCGTGACGAACTCGCCGGCCGCAATCTTGGCGCCGAGCTTCGAGCGCTCCGCCAGCGGCGGACTGGAAACCGCCGATTCCGTTTTCGGCGTGGACGGCACCACGATGCCCGCAGCTTTGGCGCCTCCCATGCGCATCGCGGATTTCATCCACTTGATGTGCTCGGGCGTGGTCCCGCAGCAGCCGCCGATCAATTGCACGCCCGTCTCCAGGAACTGACGGGTGTATTCCGCCATGTATTCCGGCGAGCACAGATAAATGTTGCGGCCTTCGACGGAGCGCGGCATGCCGGCGTTGGGCTGCGCCGAAAGCGGTTTCGTCGTCACCCGGCGCACGCGCTCCATCGCGTCCAGCATGACCACCGGACCGACGCTGCAGTTGCAGCCCACCACGTCGGCATCCCACTCGGTGAGCTTGGCGGCAAAGGTCTCGGGACTTGAGCCATCGAGACAGTTGCCGTCTTCGTCGATGGTGACCTGCGCCACCACCGGAACCGCTGGGTCTACTGCTCTCGCGGCGAGGATGGCCTGATGCAGCTCGTCCAGGTATCCCATGGTCTCGAGGATCAGCAGGTCCACGCCGCCCTCGACCAGCGCCGCGATCTGTTCCTTGAAGGCGGCCTTCGCTTCCTCGCGCGAAGTCTTGCCCAGCGGCTCGATGCGGATGCCCAGCGGCCCCACCGATCCCGCGACGAAGGCGTGCGTGCCTTTCTTCGCCGCCTCGCTCTCCAACGCCTGGCGCGCCAGCCGCGCCCCGGCCAGGTTGATATCGCGCACCTGCTGCCCCAGCCCGTGGCGTTCCAGACGGTAGGCATTGGCGCCGAAGGTGTTGGTCTCGATGATCTCCGCGCCGGCCTGCAGGTACTCCTGATGGATACCGCGGATCATGTCCGGCTGCGAGAGGTTCAGCTCGTCATAACAGCGGTTGATGTAAATACCCTTGGCGTAGAGCAGCGTGCCCATCGCGCCATCGCACAGAATGGGCCCCTGCCGCAGTCGGGAAAGGAAATCGTTGGCCATTAGTAGTCAGAATATCGAATTCACGCGGAGTAGGCCAGCGGGAGGAAGTGGACCGGAGCGTGCCCACCCGGAGCCTGCCCCAAGCGTAGCTGGGGCCGGTCTTGCCAAGGGTGGGGGTGTTCAAAATCCCGCCAGAGCATTGCTTATCTGTCTCTGCATCCATTGAATCTGCAATTGTAGGGTGGGTCGAAATTCGGGCAGCCGAAATACAGCTTTCCCGTTCCCTGTTGTTGGCGTGCGACGAGCGGAGTTTTGATGCCGTATTTTCTCTCACACTCTGGGCAATGAGGGCCGATCTCCCCACGGTAACCAGGTGTGTCCATCGGTCCCTTCTGTTTCGGCGGTGTCAAGGTTGTCATGTACCGCAACGTACACCGGCGCATTCGCGGATTCAAGGATCGATTATGAATCAATTATGACAGCTGCGCCTACGGCTCTGCTCCACCCGGAGCCTGCCCCGAGCGAAGTCGAAGGCGGTTTTCGGAGGGTGGGGCTTGGAGCGCCGTAGGCGCGGCCGAGTTTAGCCCACCACGTAAGTGGTGGGTTCTCTGGGCCAATCAATCAGCGAGCGCGAGGGAGCCTCGCGACTGAGCGCGAGCAAGGTGTGGAATTGTGCCGTCCCTGAAGGGACTCAAAGTCCTCTTATGTGGCCCACCCCGGGCTTACGCCCGGGGCTCACCCAAATGTCGCCGCTGGCGCGGCTCAGACCCTCAGACCACCGGGCGCGAACCTGTATTTTTTGCAGCACTCTCTGCGTGACTGTCATCCTGAGCGCGCCATTGCGCGCGAAGGATCTTGAGGATGCCGAGGGGGCCGTCGCCGTTAATGTGGTCAGAAAAACGTTATTTCGTTTCAAGAAACCGCATGGGCCTGAAAGGCATCGTCTAGATTCTTCGCTTCGCTCAGAATGACACTCCTGAAGGACATCGGGCCAGGTTTGGCACCCAAACTCTCCTTGGATCACCCCTTGAACGTCTGAACCGTCTGGATGTGCGCCGCCAGCGACACCATAGCCGCAAGCGCGGCCGCCAGGCGTTCATCCGCGGTAATCATTCGCGTGTCAAGACGTACGGCGAGCGCGAGGTAGATGGCGTCGTACACCGTCTGTCCGCTGGCGCTGGCCAGGGCATAGGCGTCGGCTGCGAGCGCCCGGCAGGGAACCGTCTCGACTGCGGTTCTCTCAAGATCTGCAACCAGCCGCTCTCCATCTCGCGGCGACAGCTCGCCACGACGAACCTTCTTCCAGATTGTGTTGGTTGTTTCGGCAAACAGGAGGTCGGGCGCTATGTAGTCATGAGGGTATGCGAGCAGGCGCCGTGCAGCATCGCTGTGGACCTCCGGGACGAACCATTTGATCACGATGCTCGCATCCACCACGAAGACGCTCACCGTGCATCCCGGTCCTCACGGATGAGCCGGGTGCTGTCCGACTGAGAAGATCCCGCCAGCCGCTTGAGCCAGCGGGCGGAAACGCGGCGGGTCTCAGCCAGGCTGGTGGCTGCCGCGCGCCCGAGCGTATCGTGAATCTCGGCTTGCAGCGACCGCCCATGCCGTTTGGCCGCCGCCTTCAATCGACTCAACACCTCAGCATCGAGGTCACGGATCAGAACATTGGCCATGTGCAACCTCTGCGCAAACGGTATCATACTGATACCACATTATCAACCACCGTTCCCCCCCCGAGTAACCAGTGGCCCCCGCGCTTTCGTAACCTCGTGTCGCATTGCGTCCAGCAACTACTATCTGACGCGAGGGTTCGAACCAGCATGACTAACAAAATCATCAACTCGCTCCTAGCCCTGGCAACAGGCGGGCTGATGTTTGCCAGTTCCGCCGTTGCTCAAACCGGCGCCGGGCCTGGCGTGGTAGATCCAGGTCACCCGCGCGTCAATGAAGTCAACCAGCGCGAAGAGAACCAGCAGCAGCGGATCGCCAACGGCATCAAGAATGGTTCCTTGACTCCGCAGCAGGCGTCCAATCTCGAGAAGCGCGAGGCCAGCGTGCAGAAGCAGGAGCAGGCTGACATGGCCAAGCACAACGGCCATCTGACCAAGGCCAACCAGCGCCAGTTGAATCGACGCGAGAACCGCATCAGCAAGAGCATCTACAAGGACAAGCACGACAAGTAGATTTTCTGTTGCAGCGATTGCAGCGGGCACAGCCGCAGGTTTGCTGCGGCTTTTGCTTTTTCTTGGAGATTGGTGTTCGTCCCTCAAAGGGACTCGGATCGATCTTGTCTGGCTTACCCCGGGCTCACGCCCGGAGCTAAACCAGAAGCGAAATTTTCTCTTGACGCGCTCAGCCCTATTCTGTTATTGTGATAATATATACCATATCTAGTAGATATATAATCGGCGTTCCGTTCTTTGCGGTCAGGTACTTCTTTTTGGAGTCAGATGGGTCGGCCTTTCGGAGGCCGGGGTATTATCAATTCAACAACACCCCGCGATCGTCGCGGATTCCGCTCTTTGAGAAATTAGCGCGAAAAATGGCGGAAAAGCGCACTTAACTCCTTCGCGAATCGGTTCTTGCGGGTAAGTCCTTTGTTTCATCGGTCCTGGTCGGTTCGCTGTCGGGACGATTATTTACTTGACGAAGTTTACTCATTGTGCTATTCTGCCTTTGTAATGAAGGCAACTGCTAGTCCCGCTTTGGTTTATCGCCTCTCCAGTTTGGATTGCGACGATCTAACTCTTGCAAAAGCCGCTTGCGAATGTTCGCGGCCAGTTGACGAGTTGGTACACGCTCCAGTGGGCCTCTTGCCTTCGTGCGCTTCGGGGGTGTTCTAGCCATGACTCTTACCGATCTCAACGAGATGTTCTCTACAGACGAGCAGTGCCGTACTCTCTTGGTGAAACTGCGGTGGCCGTTTGGCTCTGAGTGTTTGCGCTGCAAGAGTCGCAACGTGCTCACTATCTCGACGCAAAAGAAATTCGAGTGTGCTGAGTGCCACTACCAATTCAGCGCGACCGCAGGGACGATCTTCCATGACTCGCATTTGCCACTGGAGACGTGGTTCCTTGCTGTTCTGTTGCTTTGCGAAGCCAAGAAAGGTATGAGCGCACATCAGGTCATGCGTACACTTCGCATCGGTTCTTACAAGACTGCATGGTATCTCTGCCATCGTATTCGTCATGCCATGAAGGAAGCTGCTCGCACGATGCTGGATGGTACTGTCGAAATTGATGAAACTTGGGTCGGTGGTCGTAAGCGTCGTGAACCCGGAGATAGCGGGAAGCGCAACAAAGAGATCGTGATTGGTATTCGGCAGCGCGGCGGCGATCTCCGTTTCTTTCACGCATCTGACGTACAGTCGGGCACTCTCTACAAATACATCCATGACAACGTGAGTGAGGACGTGGACGTGATCGTGACCGATGAATTTTCGTCTTATCCCGGCGCGATGGGCACTAGTTTCAAGGATAAGCATCATACCGTCAATCACAGTGCCCAAGAGTACGTCCGTGGGGAGGTTCACACCAATACGGTTGAAAGTGCATTCTCGTTGCTGAAGCGGGGTATCATCGGAAGCTGGCACAAGATCAGCGCAAAGCATCTTCCAGCCTACTTGGACGAGATGACGTTCCGGTTCAATCGGCGGAAGAACCCCAACCTTTTTGTGGATACTCTGCGCCATATGGTTACGGCTGATCCGTTGACTTTTGAGAAATTGACGGCGTAGCAGCCTGGATAGGTATAATCGAGAATGGAACTAAATCAACATACCTTTTTCTGAACTTCTCTAATTCCTTCATGCACGGCTTCAACTGTTCCTCTATGGATTTCTCATCCATGTGGACATTGGAGATAAGCGTCAAAATCTCAGACAAGTAAAATTGGTCAATTTCTTCGGCTAGGGTTTCGATGGCGTCAACAGTAGTCGTGGCATACTTTAGTGCCGTGCCGTTACTTCGCAAAACAGCAACTTCGGTTTTGCTGCCGCACCCTTGCACCAATTGCTTGACCTTTAACATCAGTCTTACAGCATAGAAAAGCATTTGGTCGGAAGGAACGAAGAATTGCTGTGCAGCCAGCATAGGCTCCGCTTGAAGTGTCCCAATCCCAATAGCGATATGCTGCATCGGGGGTATCAGGTAAGCGAAATTACGCTCCCACTTGAAAAGCCCCGTTCGACCTTCCATCTCTACGCCTATCATAAGCGACAAATCAGGTATGAAATCGGCGGGGAAAGTAGAGTAGGGTTTGATATTGCTGCGAAAAATATAGCGTGCATGGGCATTGAGAACGCCTTCTATGTTGCTCCAATCGAAAGCAGTCTTGCTGAGGTAATCCAATAAACTGTGCAGCGTGTAGTCGATGAGTGCCCCATCCCCGGCACCACCAATTAGGAGGAATCCTTTCGGCATCGGTAACAGCGAAATTTTGCGTACTGGGGACTTTGTATTTACAGAAGTAATCTGCTCGGTGTCGGAGCACATCATCACTCCATCAGTGCACTGAAATCCAGCGATTACAGTCACACGCTTCCTCGGAAATCTGGCCCTCGGAAATCTGGCCTTGTAGTAATGACGCCTGATCTCATCCTGATCCCGTACCTCGTTCAACTATACACCTCCTACTTCTTCAAGTGAATAATCTTGGCTGTCGGTATACCGGGCGTAAGCTGATGATTCCATTGGAGAGCCGGGGGGAGGGGTAGGGATAACCCAGCAGTAAACAGCGCCAAAGGCCAAAGAGGTAGGGAGTGCGGGCAGGGGTCCTTCGACGAGCGCGGCGCGCTGGCTCAGGATGACAAGTGGTGGCTGTGGCGACTACTGCGCCGCGGTGGTGGCCGCCACCTTTTCCGTGGCCCGCTTGTCGCTGAGGCGCGTCAGGTGCGGGTAGACGGGCGTGACCTCGAAGAACATCTTCTCGCGCGCCGAGAGCAGCGCCACCGGCTTGGCTTTCGACATTTCGGCGCGATCGCTCCACGGGTCCACCTTGATGCGCGCGCCCATGGGCAGGGCAGCGATCTGGTCGAGCTTGTTCATCTCCAGCGCCGGCGCCGAGGCGACCAGTTCCGACATGCGAGTGTTGTTGCCCAGGGTCAGGCCGTTGCCCAGGTGAGCGCGGATCAGGTTGGGCAGCACCGGGGCGCGCTGCTGCACCGCCCGCAGAAACAGACCGGCATTGGCGAGCTGGTCCTTGTAGGGAGAGTTTTTCAGCATCTCCAGGGCCTTGGCATCGGCGGCCGCTTCCTGCTCGGGAGTGTGGTTAAGTCTGAGCTTGGTGAAGGTGTGCTGCTCGGAGAAGAGCATCTTGTCGTTGAAGCCGTACATGGGATTTTCCCCATGGGCGAGCAGGATGTGCGCCATCTCGTGCGCCAGCACGGCGGCGAGCGTGGCCTCATCGGGCAGTACGTCGAGCAGGCCGCGGCTCATCACGATGGTGTGGCCGACGCTGAAGGACTCGAGCGGCGCGGTCAGCAGCACCCGGCAGTGGATCTCCGGCTGCAGGTCGATCTTGTTGGTGATGGCGATGTTGTTGACCACCGTGTCCAGCACCTTGTCCACTTCGCCTTCATGGGCCAGCAGGCCTGAACGCTCCAGCTTGTCGAGCACGTTGTCCTCGGATTCCCGCGCCCACATGCGCTTGGACTGCACCGGCGAGAGATCCTGGTTGTTGTCGCTCTTGTCCTTGACCGCGGGGCCCGGCTCTACCAGCACCTCCGTCAGCTCGTCCTGGCGGCCGCGGCTGTGCACGTTGTAGGCCCAGAAGCGGGTCTGCGCTTTGAACGACAGGTTACGGTGCGGAAGAGAGTACTTCATGTTCAGCTCTTCCGAGTAGGTATAGGCGGGCAGCCACAGGTTGGGACCCATGTTCAGCCGCCAGCTGTCGAAATGGAAGTAGTAGCCGAAGCGAGGCCGCGGCACGAAGGTGCCGTTGAAGCGGACGATGTTGTAGTCCTGGTCCTCGACCCAGATTCGTCCCAGAAAGCGGCCCTGGCCGTTGTTTTTCTTGGGCACGGCATCGAACACCAAGCAGCGCACGTCGCCCAAAAACTCGCGGCGCACGAAGGTGAAATCGTAGTGCGCGCTGTCCAGTTGGGTTTCATCGGGGGAGACGACGGCAAAGCCGGCAGCGTTATATTTCATCGCCGTCAGCGGCCCGAACAGGCGATGGAGCCAGCTATTGCGGTCGTGGACAAAGCTGGCGGTAGTGGGCGCGCCATGGCTCAGGTCGAGCCGTCCCAGGAAATAAGTGTCGCTGGAGGGCACTTCGCCCAGCTCGGCATCAGGCTTCATGTCCTGGATGTAGGTCTCCACCATGGGAGAGTAGTTGTGCATGTTCTGCGCGAACTGCGTCTCCCGCTGGTTGATGCGGCTGATCACCTGATCGAGGGAACTTGGCTGCGCCGCCCAGGCCGACGCCGCCACCAGCAACAAGAAGCTCGTGATACCCCATCCTGATCTGCGCATAACGTCCTCGTTCCCGGCCTTTCGACCGGCGTGAAACCCCACTACGCCAATTGAAAGATGATGTGCAGCGTGGCGTTGGAATCCACCGGCTTGCCCTCGTGCTGCGCCGGCTTGAACTTGATCTGCTCGGCCGCGCGCACCGCCTGCTCGTCTAATCCGTGTCCCAATCCCTGCAAGACGCGAACCACATGTACTTCACCCGTGGCTGTGAACTGCACCTCCAGGCGAACCTCCCCTTCGATCTTCAGCTTTCTGCCTTCCTCGGTGTAATTCGGCTTCGGCTTGACCAGGATCTCGACCGGGGTCGCGGGAAGCTCCTTGGCCGCCATCTTCTTGGGCTGTGCCGCGGGAGCGGCGGAATTGGCGAAGCCCGCCGACCTCACGCTGCCGCCTGCGCTTCCGCTGCTGGGATTGCCCACCGCCAATCCATTGCCGAATCCGGCGCTGGCGACCACCCCCGGGGCGCCACTAGCCCCAGCTGTGCCGTTGCCGCGTCCCGGACCCGAGGGCAGATCCCAGGCGCCAAAGGCATTGATGTTTACCGCCCGTCCGTTGGCGGCACCCGCGGGCACGCCGTTGGGATCACCGAGGCCGCCGGTCTGCACCTGTGCCGCGGGTCGATTGATGTTGGGCAGGGCAGAACTGCCGGTAGAGAAAGTGTTGGTGGCCACCACCTTGACCACTGGGCGAGCCACAGGCAACTCTGGCGGGCGCCCGACTGCGTTCTTCAGTTCTGGCGCCTGCATCTCCGCTGGCGACTTCTTTGGCTGGGGGAGCGGCGGCAGCGTGAGACTCGCCACTATTGGCGGTTCCTCCAGCGCCGGTTTGCTCACCTTCGGCGCCAGACGCGGATTCTCCGGCTGCGGAGTTTGCGGCACCGGAGGCTCATACGGCACCAGACTGGTGATCATGTAGCGCGCGGGCAGCTCGAACCGAGCCGGATATAGAAGGTTCAGGTTGATCACGAACAACAGTGCCAATGCTTGCACACTATAACTGGTGACAAACAGTGTCCAGCGCGACTTGGGCTCAGGTAGCGGACTGAACAACGCCTTCATGCGTGCACCCCGCTGCGCGTTCGGTTAGGCGAAGCGGCGTCCCCCACTCGCATATTGTTGAGATCAGCCGGGAACAGCAGCTTAACACTGTCCGCGGGGCCGCCACCGCAGTTTGTCTATTCTTTCGTGTTGACTCCCGTGGTACGCGGTCGCTTGAGCAAGCTAATTGCCACACCCAATTGCGTCGCCGACATTCTTTCCAACACGCGATTCTAGGCCGAGTTGCTGGTCAATGTTTCCCACGTTGGAGCGCGCCCGCGCATTTTCGCGTGCTGTTTCAGTAATAAGTCCCAATTTGGGACAAATGAAATCGCGGACTATGGGCCAGAACCCGTGGCCAGAGTCCGCGATGTTAGGTCCTTCTTCCCCGGCAGGCAGATCCAAGAAGTGATCAGGTGGGGATCCGCCTCGGTCAGCGGCGATCAGTAGCGCGGGACGATCAACTGCCGGTCCAACTGTACCTCCAATTGCGTGCCCTTTTCCAGTTTAATGTTGCGGTCGCTGAGGATGCCAGCGCCCAGGCCGGCGCCCGCTCCTGCGGCTGCTCCGATGGCCGCGCCCTTACCTCCGCCCGCAGCTGCTCCTGCCAGGGTTCCAACTCCGGCCCCCACGACAGCCGCTTCGGCAGCACGTTGCTTATCTATGGGGCGACGTTCAATCTCGCCCTCGGGCCCGGTTTCCGGCTTGAGGCCGTGTTCGCCCGGCACGCCAGTGACGGTGGCGGACAGCGGCACCCATCCCTGTCTCGTCTCGATCTGCTCGAAACTCAGGATCAGCCGCGGATGCAGACCTTGCTCCACATCACTGACGTGTCCTCTGATCTTCGAGCCGCGCCGGATCAGCGAGCCATCGGGCGCCACCAAGTCGTCACCGAGCCGGGCCTTGAAACGCTTGCCGCGGTCGATCCTGGCGGTGTCCAATCTATCCTCCAGCAGGACGATGAAACGGGAGCCCTCGGGAATGGCGTTGGGATAGCCCGCGCCGCGATTATTATCAGGGTACATGGTGGGACCATTGCGGTCGGGTGGCGGCGGATACGGATTATTGCGGTCCGGTGTTGTCGGATAAGAATCGTTTGGTGGTGGCGGATACTGGTCGTTGCGCTCCTGTGCCACCGCTACTGGGATGGCCAGCAGAAGCGCCGCTATCGCGAGGCCTGCCAACGTTCTCCTCATATCTTAACCCTCGGTTGTGCAATCGAAGCTGTAGAAGGTTGGATGTGAACCGCCAGGGAAACGCTGCCTCGCACGACGACCAAAAAATTCCGCCACCGCTGAGACAGCGGCTATAGTAACCGCCTGAATGATCGCAACTCTATCAGGCGCCAGGCATATCTGTGGGATGATAAGTTGGGGGTGTGGAGAAGGAGATCGGCTCCATGCGCAGATGGTATGTGCCCCTGACCGTGCTCGGCTTCGCTAGTCTGGGCGTGTTGGTTCTGACCCAACGCGGCCGCCAGGCGCTACGCTGGCTGGCGGAAAACTTCGAGGACGCGCCCGATACCCTGTTGCGGTGGAACACGGCTACCCAACGGGAACTGGAGCGCCTGCGGGCGGCGGTCGATCAGCTGGCTGTTGCTCTCGGCACCGCCTCCGAGCGGACTCCATGCTCCTAGTCGCCTGGCTTCACGATAGCTTCACGATCTCCCCAGTCTTCACAGGTTAGGAGCGCGGCCGTCCTGCTAATCCTGGCCGGAGCCGGCGAGCTGCGGGTACGCGAGCGGCACTTTGTAAACCTGCGGCCTGGTACCGTTGCGCAGTTCGTCGCGCAGTCGCTGCCAGAGGGTTTCGGGGATTTGCAAGAAAACTTCAACGATTTTGGGATCGAACTGCCTTCCTGACCAGCGGACAATCTCCTCGCGCGCTGCCTGATAGCTCTGAGCGGCGCGATAGGGGCGATCAGAAGTGATGGCGTCCAGAGTGTCGGCGATGGCGAAAATGCGGGCCCCCAGCGGGATCTTCTCGCCCTTGAGCCCTTGCGGATAACCCGTGCCGTCCCACCGTTCCTGGTGGGTATAAACGATCTCGGCGGCGTCGCGCAGGAAGGGAATCTTGCTCACCCTCTCATAGCCGAGTTCGCAGTGTTTTTGCATTTCCGCGATCTCTTCAGGGTCCAGTGGGCCGGGCTTGCGCAGCACCGAATCGCTGATGGCCATCTTGCCAAAATCATGCAGGAAGGCGCCGCGGGCGATTACTCGCAGTTCCTCGCCGCGGATGCCCATGGCGCGGGCAATCTCGACGGTGAAAGCGGTGACGCGCTTGGAGTGTCCCTCGGTCTCGGCGTCGCGCAAATCCAAAGCGCTGCCCAGCGCTTCCAGGGTCATGTCGTAGGAGCGCTCCAGTTGCGCCATGGCCTGTTCTAGATCGGCATAGGCCTGCCGCAATTCGGCGGTCCGTTTCGCCACCTCCGATTCCAGGTATAACTGAAAGCGGAGATTCTCCCGCTTAAGACGGCGGTGCTCCAAGGCGCGGCGCACCCGATCCAGCAGTTGCTCGCGGTCGAACGGCTTGGTCAGGTAATCGTAGGCGCCGTTGCGAATGGCCTCCAGCGCCACCGACAGATCGCTGACCGCCGTGACCATGATCACTTCCATAGCTGGAAACCTTTGCTTGGCACGCTCCAGCAGGACGTCGCCCTGCATCTCCGCCATCATCAGGTCGGAGAGCATCAATTCGAATGGTTCCTCGGAATCCAACAGATTCAGCGCCGCGCTGCCGGAGGCAGCCGCGGTACAGCGGTATCCCGCCGCCGTCAGCATCGCGCACACGACCTCGCGGATGGACTGCTCGTCGTCCACTACGAGGATGCGTTCCTGGATCTCTGGATCCCGCATGGGTGCGCTCATTCTACACGGTTAACCCTTAAGTTATCCCCGTAAACTGCAGCCTCGGAACCACAGACCGCAGGTGTTGGACGAAGTGCAAGTACCCGGCAATTTTTGCTCAGTGCGCGTAACACTGGCCATCGGGGTCCCAAACACATGCGCTTTGCCAGAACGTGTATTCTCACCTTCGCCGCGAGATTTGCTCCTGTATTTCCATGCATCTGCAGGGTTATGTAAAGATTTGTGAAGAGCTGCGGTTTGGGCAGGAAGATTGCTCTTGCAAACATGAGGCCTGTGGATGAGCCTCATGTAAGGGTCTTGAAACCGCAAGACTCGCCGCCCTTCGCGCATCATCGTCAAATCTTGTCGGCGAAACTTTCATCGGCATTGCGGGTTAGTAAGAAAGGGTCCTGGCGTGGTGGGAATTTTTGTTTCTATTCTGGCCGAGTAGGGGGCTGTATGGCCACGCGCATCGAAGAAGCAAAGCTGATCGGTTTTCCCGCCCGTGTCTCCCGGCGGGAAGCACCGGTTGAGGCCTACCAGGAGGCCTTCGAGGAGAGCCGCCATCGCATCTACTCACTCGCCTTCTGGATGACCGACAACGAGCTGCTCGCCGAGGAAATGGCGGTCAACACCTTCTGCCGCGCTTTCGCGCTCAGCCCCAATCCCGATGCCGAGAGCGTGGATCGCGCCTTTATCGCCGAGCTGCGCCAACTGATGCCGCTGGGCTCGCTTACTTTGCAGTGTGCCCTATGCTCGCAGGTAGTCGGCTTGCGACGCAACATCAAGCGCACGGAACTGGAGCGCGCTATCGTCCAGTTGTCGCCCACCGAACGTTTGATCTTTCTGCTGCACGACGTGGAGCGCCACGACCATGCCCGCATCGGCCGCCTGCTCGGGCTCAGCCCGCAGGAATCTGCCTGCGGACTGCACCAGGCACGGCTACGGTTGCGCGAACTGCTCGCCACTAGCGCCTAGGCTTCATTCATCTCCTCTCTCCATCACTAGCCCCTCGCGAGAGGGGCCTTTTTCTTTGCCGCCCAGGAGCCAGGAACCAAAGGACTTGTCCCGAGGTACCTGGTTAGTATCTGGCTCTCCCGCAATTCCCGGGTTACGCTACCGCAAACCCCCCGAGTCGCGTGCGCCACGGCGCACCCTGAAGGGAAGACGCGCCACGAATCGGAACCAGCCAAGACGCCGACCGCAGCCGCAGTTCGCGCTCGCTTTGCTGCTGGCGAGCGCTGCTTTGCCTGCTTGCGCGCAATCCATGCTGCCGGGAGGAACCCAGCCGGCGCGTGCGCTCCCCGCTAAGGTGGCGAGCGCGCCCCCACTTGCCACCGTCGGGCCGCGGACCGTGCTGCGCAACGTCACCATCCTGCGCGGCCAGACTTCGATCGAAATTCACATCGAAGCCAGTGCCCGAGTCAAGCCAGTGACTATGGTGCTATCGCAGCCCGAGCGCATCGTCGTCGATCTGGCTGACGTGGGCTTCGCCGGCAGCCGCCGTTTTCCCGTCAATACCGGAGACGTGGAAGGCGTGCGAGTGGCGCTGTTCCAGGCCGATCCGCCTGTGACCCGCGTGGTCGTGGACCTGGCGCGTCGCCATGATTACCGCCTGCTGCCCGCGGGCAGCACGGTGATCCTGGCCATCGATACCAGGCCGAAACCTGTCCTCGCGGCCGCACCTGTAGAGGCGAAGCTTGCCGCCGTGGCCGCGACAGACACCCTTTCGCCGCACGCGGTTCCTCCCACTGCGGCTCCGGCGCCAGCATCTGAAACCAAGCTGCAACCGCCGCCAGTGGTCAGTCAGCCTAACTCGCCAAGTTCGGCAGTGTCGCGGGCTGAAGTACCAACGCCTGCATTAAGTCAGCCTGCGCCCGACCCGGTAGCGCAGCCCTCGGTGCCGACGGTTTCCACCGCGCTTCCCCAGGTTGCGACCATCCCGCTTCCGGCTCCCCCCCGTGTGGCGCAGTTGTCCGCGGAGGAAGAAACAACGCCTCACCAGGCCTCCAAAGGGCAGAAGCCAGGAGTAGTGCGCAGCGTCACGGTTTCGCGGGAAAAAGACGCTGTCGAGGTTCACATCGAGGGCAGCAAGCCACTGCGCGCCTCGGCCTCAACCCTGAGCAACCCTGAGCGCATCATCATCGACCTGGCCAACGTGCGCCTGAGTCAGCCACGTCGCATCCCGGTACGTGGTGCCGACGTGCAGGCCGTCAATGTTTCGCTCTATCTGGTGAACCCGCTGGTGACCCGCGTCGTGGTGGACCTCGCGCGCCCTCATCCGTACCACGTGCAGGCTTCCGGCAACTCGCTCACCGTGCGGATCGATACCGGAACCGAGACCGCCGGCTCCCAGCCGGTGCAGTAACGCTATCGGTATCGGTCATACCCCCACCCCTAGCGCGCCTTTAGAATCATCGGGTTAGGCGGTGTCAACCGATCCATACCGATAATCTAAAGGACTTACACGCAAATACCGATTCTGTAAGGACTTAAGCGTTACCTTTATCTGCTATATCTACTAGATAATATCTATATCAAGTTTAATATCAGAACTATGGGGAGATTGTCAACAGAAAATCGACGTGCCGGCGTGTCAAAGATCCGCTTTTCTTCGTTATGCAGGTTTTTCGGGCGAGAGGTGTCGCCCCGGAAGGGGCTCGGGTGATTCTTGAGAGACGCGCACCCGGCGCTAAGGCGCCGGGCCAAAACAAATGTCGCCCTCCGGGCTCTTGTCCCCCGTCGGGTCTGCAGGGTGAGAGACCCTTACCACCAATCTTTAGGCTTTCTTCGCCGCCGCGGCCCGCTGGCGCACCCAACCTTCCTTGTTGGCCTGGCGGCCGCGGGCGATCCCTAGCGCCTCTGCCGGAACATCGTCGGTGATGGACGATCCTGCGGCCACATAGGCGTCCTTGCCGATGCGCACTGGCGCCACGAGCGTCGCGTCGCTGCCGATGAAAGCTCCGTCTTCGATAACGGTCTGGTGCTTGCGCTGACCGTCGTAGTTGCAGGTGATGGTGCCGGCGCCCACGTTCACCTTCTCGCCGAGCACGGCATCACCGAGATAAGTAAGGTGATTGGCCTTGGAGCCGCGGCCAAGCTTCGCCTTCTTGGCCTCGACGAAGTTGCCCATGTGGACCTCTTCGCCGATGTCGCATCCCGGCCGCAGATGGGTATAGGGGCCAAGTTGCGCGTGCGCGCGGATGCGCGAGGTCTCGAGCACGCACCCGGGCTTGATCCATACGCCATCGCCAAGTTCGCAATCGCTGATCACCGAGTATGACTGCACGCGGCAGTCCTTGCCGATACGCGTTCGGCCCAGCAGTTGCACGTAAGGCTCGATGACCGTGTCGGCGCCGATCTCGACTTCCATGTCGATCACGCAGGTCTGCGGATAATAGATGGTGACGCCCTCCTGCATCAGGTCGGCACACTTCCAGGCGCGCAGGCGCGCGTCCAGCGCCGCCAGTTCGGCGCGGGTGTTGCTGCCCAGCACCTCGTGCGGATTGCCGGCCGGAGTGGCCACCACGCGTTCGCCCGCCTTCACCAGCAGCGCCGCCATATCGGTGAGGTAGTACTCCTTGTGGGGATTGTTGGTGGAGAGGAGGTCGATGTGTCGGTAGAGCGGCTTGACCGCGAAGACGTAGATTCCTGAGTTGATCTCGCGCAGCTCGCGCTCGGCAGGGGTGGCCTTGCTCTCTTCCACGATGGCGCGCACCTCGGGACTGGCGGCGCGACGACGCACGATGCGTCCGTAACCCTGCGGGTCGGGAACCTCGGCGGTGAGGATGGTCATGGCCGCCTTCTGCGCCAGGTGGAAGTCGCGCAGCTTCTCGATGGTCTGCCACCAGATCAGCGGCACGTCGCCGGAGAGCACGATGACGTGGTCGTAGCCGGCCAGAGCGTCGCGCGTTACCATCAGGGCGTGGCCGGTGCCACGCTGCGGCTCCTGCACGACGAAGTTGATGCCCATGCTGCTGACCGCGTCGCGCACACGCTCGGCTTCATGCCCGATGATGGCGTAGATATCGCCCGGCGGCACCACCCGCGAGGCCGCCGCCACGACGTAAGCCAGCATGGGCTTGCCGCCCACCTGGTGCAGCACCTTGGGATGCCGCGACTTCAGGCGCGTGCCCTTGCCCGCGGCCATGATGGCGACCGCAAACTTGGGCTTGCTGTCGGCGCTGACCCGGGGAGTCCTTCTGGACTTGCTCATCAATGCGTTATCTTAACGTGCGGGCCGGGTATTGGGGAGGATTCGCTGCGGGGCGCCGGGATGCGGCCTGCGGCCAGCGCCAGCAGGTCGCGCGCGACGCGGTCGGTGGCATGGCGAGCGACCTCCGCAGTCTCGTCGAGGTAATCGCCCTCGATCGGGCGCACGCCCAGCTTCTCGATCTCGTCAAGATCGTTCACGATCTGCGCTGCCCCTTCCAGCGCGTATTTCGCTTTCAGCGCTTCCGAGACGGGTGTGCGGTTCACCAGCGCGTAGTCGAAGATCCTGTGCCCGGAGGTATGCTTGTAGATGGCCTTGATGTGGTCGGCTGCGCTCAGGCCCAGGCTTTCATTGGCCTGCGTCATCAGATTGCAGACAAACGCCTTCACTGCCTGCGAGCGGGCAATGGCCTGGGGAACTCCCTGCACCAGAAGATTGGGAATCAGGCTGGTGAACAGCGAACCGGGGCCAACGGTGATGAGGTCAGCTTGCGCGATGGCGTCGAGCGCCTGGGGCAGCGGCTGCGGGTCAACGGGAACCATGTGCAGGTCCACGATCCGTCCCGGGCTGGCGGTGATGCGGGTCTCGCCCTGCACACGCGAGCCGTCGTCCATCAGCGCTTCCAGGGTGACGTTGGCGGTGGTGGCGGGATAGATGTGCCCGCGCGTTGCCAGCACCTCCGAGGAGAGCTTCACGGCTTGGGAGAAGTCTCCGGTCACCGCCGTTAGCGCCGCCACGAAGAGGTTGCCGAAGTTGTGGCCTTCCAATCCTTGCCCTGACGAAAAGCGGTACTGGAACAGGCGCGAGAGCAGGGCCTCGTCCTCCGACAGCGCCACGATGCAGTTGCGGATATCGCCCGGCGGCAGGATGTTGAACTCACGCCGGAGGCGGCCACTGGAGCCGCCGTCATCGGTGACGGTAACCACGGCGCTCAACTCCCCGATCGCCGTTCCCGCCGCCGATTCCCCGGGAGCCTTCACATAGCGCTTCAGTCCCTTGAGCAGGGTCGAAAGACCGGTGCCGCCGCCCATCGCCACCACGCGCAGCGGCTGGCCACTCGCCGCGGAGTCATTCCGATTCCTTGATTCGGCCACCATAGGCTGGCACTTATTATCGCTCTTGCCGGGGAACAATCCGCCCCAGGCTCATTTCGGTAAGGGAGGAGTAAACTCTGTCCCCGGTTCCGGGTAGAGCAGCTCGGTGAAGCGCGGATCATCCGCAAGGTTGTGAAAGTCGGAATCGTTGCGCGCCTGGAAGCGCAGCGCCGGGTTCAGACGAATAGCCTCGTCCAAGTGGCGCAGCGCGTCCTCGACTTTGTTGGTCAGGCAGTCCAGCAACGCGAGCCCATAGAGTGCGTAGTCGGCCTTGGGATGCTGCTTCAGGATCTTCTCCAGGTGAGCGCGGGCGTCGTCGTACTTGCCCTGGTTCATCAAGGAGACCGCGAAATCATAGTGCTCTTCCGGGGTCTTGAAGGCGGTGGCAGCGCGGGCCAGTTGCTGATTGCACAGTTTCAGGTGGACAGCGGCCCGGTCAGCCAACTCCGTCGAAGGCCGTTCAATGACCTTCTGCAGTAAGGCCTTGGCACGCTCGAACTTGCGCTCCTGAATGGCCTTAAGCGCAGCCTCGTAGTTTTCCACAGCCTGTGCAAAACGTGGGTCTTCTTGCGGTCGGGCTTTGGCTTGGGGAGGCAGCGCCACCTCTGCGGCGCGCCTGCGCGTGCTTCTAACAGGCTTTGTTTTCTTTCTGCTAGAGCTAGAACGATTAGTTTTTCCTGCACTCTTTTTCTTCATCGGGCTGTGGGCTCACCGGGATTCCGTTTGCCTTGAGCCTTGGTGCCCTGTGGAAATCCTTTAGCCGCCACCCTCGTCCGCGGGGAGCACGGCTGTTTATACGCAGAAAATGGGACAGGCGTCAACTCTGGGAAAACTGAGCACCAGGTACCCACTTGCAAGCCCCATGTGGCAGCGGGCCCCTCGCCCGGCAGCTGTTCGGTTGCTCGGTACTAGTCGGATGTTGCTGCCTGCAGGTCGACCTTCTGCCATTCGCCCTTGATGATGCCTTCGCGTATCTGCGCCGCGGTTTTGCCCGCCTTGTGCTGCTCATAGGCGTAGAACAACTCCCTCATGCAGGCGGCGCAGTGCGCGCCGTGTGTGGATTCGAAGCAACTGTGCAGGCTCTTGTGTCCGACCGAGCGGTCGCAGTGGCAGTAGCAGGGTTGCTGATAAATGAGGTTTGAGATCTTAGCCGCCAGCAGGTAGGCTCGCACCTGGAAAGCATTCTTGAAGCTGGGGCCGCTAAGGTCGAACCCGCCCAGAATGGGCGGCAGGGTTTCGCCCTTCTTCGGCGGCGCGGGATGATAGGCGGGAACATCCAGCCACTGCGCCGAGGTGGCGATCGCCGCCAGGGCCACCACCGCCAGGATCAGGGCACGCTTCATTGAATACCCCCGGAAGTTTGGTCCATTCTACCGGAACTTGGCGTCATGCACAGTCAGGTGGCTCTTAGATTGGCGCAAATTGGCCCAAGGGTCAATCGCCCGATGGCCCGATCTCCCGATTACCCAAAGTCCAAATCACCCAGGCAACCTTCTACAGACAAATTCTGCTCTTTTTTCCTATAATGACCAGCGGGATGAGCAACGGCGCGACAGACAATCCTGTCGAAGCAGCCGCTCCAGCGAGCACATCTCGCAGGCGCATGCGTTCCCTGCTGCGCACCTGGGCGCGCGACCTGGTGATCTCGCTTGGCATCTCCGGGTTCATCATCCTGTTTCTATATCAGCCGGTGAAAGTGGAAGGCACCAGCATGCTGCCCGGGCTCGAGGACCAGGAACGCATCTTCATCAACAAGTTTGTCTATCACTTCGAATCGGTGGCGCGTGGCGACGTGGTGGTTTTCCGCTATCCCCGCGATCCGGGGAAGAGCTACATCAAGCGCATAGTCGGCGTCCCCGGCGACCACATCCTGATTGAGCGCGGTCGCGTGTTCGTGAACGGCCGCCGCCTCGCCGAGAACTATGTTCCCCGCGACTTCATCGACGGGCGCTCCTATCCCGAACTGGTCGTGCCTGAGCACTCCTACTACGTGCTGGGCGACCATCGCTCCATGTCCAACGACAGCCGCGAGTTCGGCCCCGTGGACGAATCCTATATTTACGGCAAAGCGGTCTTTGTTTACTGGCCGGTGGACAAAGTGGGTGTGCTGCGGTAGGACCGTTTCTCGTTGCGAGTTTCTCGTTTCTCGAGAGAACCTTGACTTGGCTGGCGGCTGTCGAGAAACGAGAAACCAGAAACTAGAAACCGGAAAGTTCTGCTAGAATCTGAGAAATCCACTCCCGGGAGTACGAATGCAGGCCATCCTTGCGCTGGAAGATGGACGCATCTTCCGCGGCAAAGGCTACGGTGCAAAAGGCGAATGCTACGGGGAAGTTGTTTTTAATACCTCCATCACCGGCTACCAGGAAATCTTCACCGATCCATCCTACTGTGGGCAGATCGTAGTCCTCACCAATCCTGAGATCGGCAACTACGGCACCAATTCCGACGACGCCGAGGCTACGCGTCCCTACATCGAGGGGCTAGTGGTGCGCGAATTCTCGCGCGTCAGCTCCAACTGGCGCTCGCAGCAAGTGGCCGACGAATACCTGGAACGCTACAAGATTCCGGTGATATCCGACATCGACAGCCGTGCCCTAGTCCGCCACCTGCGCGACCACGGGTGCCAGCGTGGCGTCATCTCCATGCTGGAGAGCGATCCGGAGAAGCTGGTGGGCAAGGCGCGCGCGATTCCATCAATGGTGGGCAGCGATCTGGCGAAAGTCGTCTCCACCAAGCAGCGCTACCTCTGGGAGAGGGGCGAGCGCTCGCACGAACCGACGGAAGTGGTGGGCGTTAAGGACGAGCCGCCGCGTTTCCACGTGGTGGCCTACGACTTCGGTATCAAGCACAACATCCTGCGCAAGCTCACGTCGGAAGGCTGTGGCGTGACGGTCGTCCCCGCCGAGACGGGCGCAGAAGATGTGCTCGCGCTCAATCCCGATGGCGTTTTTCTGTCCAATGGTCCCGGCGATCCCGAGCCCTGCACCTACGCGCAGGAGAACATTCGCCGCCTGATGGGACGCGTGCCCGTCTTCGGCATCTGTCTCGGGCACCAGCTCATCGGACTGGCCCTCGGCGGCAAAACCTACAAGCTCAAGTTCGGACACCACGGCGGAAACCACCCAGTGAAGCAGTTGCGGACGGGCAAGGTCGAGATCACGGCGCATAATCACAACTTTGCCGTCGATCCCGACTCGCTGAACCTGGGCGAGGTCGAGCTGACGCACATGGACCTGAATGACCAGACGCTCGAGGGCCTGCGCCACCGCTCATTGCCGATGTTCAGCGTGCAGTACCATCCCGAGGCTTCGCCCGGGCCACACGACTCGCATTACCTGTTCAAGGATTTTGTGAAGATGATGGAGGAATGGAGGGGTTAGGCCCTCCTTGAAGGGGCGCGGCTTCAGCCGCGCTGTAAGGCGATGAAGGTTTGTTTGGCCGATATTCTTTACGATTGTCATTCCGAGCGAAGCGAGGAATCTGCTGTTGCGTCGTGAGAGGCTCTATCACATGTACATGATGGCCAGTAGGAGCCGTGTCCTCTATGTCGGAATGACGGGCTTTCTGCACTCCCGAGTGCTTCAGCACAAGAGTGGAGAAATCGAGGGATTCACAAAGCGGTACAACATCACGCGGCTCGTCTATTACGAGCCTTACAAATACGTGAAAAACGCGATAGCTCGCGAAACTGAGGTGAAAAAGTGGTATCGAGCCAAGAAGGTGGCCCTCATCGAAGGTGTGAATCCGACTTGGGAAGACCTGGCTGCCGACTGCGGCAAACGCGCGGAACTGCGAACAGCAGATTCCTCGCTTCGCTCGGAATGACAATGATGAAGAGGCCTGTGTTCGATCAACGACTAAATGCCCAAGCGCACTGACATCTCGAAGATCCTGATCATTGGTTCCGGGCCCATCGTCATCGGGCAGTCGGCGGAGTTCGACTACTCCGGCACGCAGGCCCGCAAGGCGCTCAAGGCCGAGGGCTACGAGGTGGTGCTGGTGAACTCCAACCCGGCCACCATCATGACCGATCCGGAGATGGCCGACCGAACCTACATCGAGCCTCTCACCAAGGGGTATCTGACCGAGATCATCCGGCTGGAGTCGGAGCTGTCCGACGGCCGCGGCTTTGCCCTGCTGCCAACAGTAGGCGGACAGACGGCGCTGAACCTGGCGGTCGAGTTGGCCGACGCCGGTGTGCTCGACAAGTACGGCGTCGAGCTGATCGGGGCGAAGCTCGAAGCCATCAAGAAGGCGGAGGACCGGCTGCTGTTCAAAGACGCCATCTCCCGCATTGGCCTCGATGCGCCGAAATCGGCGCTGGTGAATAATCTCAAAGATGGGCTGGAGTTCACCGGCAAGATCGGCTTCCCGGTGATTATCCGTCCCTCCTTCACCCTGGGCGGCACCGGCGGCGGTCTGGCTTACAACCGCGAAGAGTTGCTGGAGATCCTGGCCCGCGGCCTCGATCTTTCGCCCGTGCACGAGGTCTTGATCGAGGAATCGGTGCTGGGATGGAAGGAATTCGAGCTAGAGGTGATGCGCGACCTGGCCGACAACGTCATCATCATCTGCTCGATCGAGAACTTCGATCCCATGGGCGTGCACACCGGCGACTCCATCACCGTGGCGCCGGCGCAGACGCTCACCGACCGCGAATATCAGGCCATGCGCGACGCCGCGATCCTGATCATCAGGGAGATCGGTGTCGAGACTGGCGGCAGCAACATCCAGTTCGCAATTCATCCCACCACCGGACGCATGGTGGTGATCGAGATGAATCCGCGCGTCTCGCGCTCCTCGGCGCTGGCTTCCAAGGCCACGGGCTTCCCGATCGCCAAGATCGCTGCCCGGCTGGCTGTCGGCTACACGCTCGACGAGATCCCTAACGACATCACGCGCAAGACGCCCTCCTGCTTCGAGCCCACGCTCGACTACGTGGTAGTGAAGATTCCCAAGTGGCAGTTCGAGAAATTTCCCGGAGCGGACGAGACGCTGGGTCCGCAGATGAAGTCGCTGGGCGAGGTGATGGCCATCGGTCGTACCTTCAAGGAAGCATTGTTTAAGGGCATACGGTCGCTGGAGACAGGCAAGCGGGTCGGCTCGGAAACCATCGAGCCGCGCATCCTTACGCAGCGGCTGGTGACGCCCCATCCCGAGCGCCTCACCTATCTTCGCTATGCGCTGCGCCAGGGGCACACGGTGAAGGAACTGGCGCGCATGACCTCGATCGATCCCTGGTTCCTACACCAATTGAAGGAGGCCACCGAGCTGCAGGCGGAGATCGAGAAGCATCCTTTCGAGTCGGTGCCAGCGGACCTGGTACGCGAGGCCAAGCGCATGGGGTATTCAGATGCGCGCCTGGCCGATCTGTGGCGCATCCCGAACGGTAAGGGCGCGACCGAAAAGGTACGCCACTTCCGCAACACCCACGGCATCACGCCGGTCTATAAGCGCGTGGACACCTGCGCCGCCGAGTTCGAGAGCTACACGCCGTATCTCTATTCCACCTACGAGTCTGAGGACGAGGCCGAACCCACGCCGCAGAAAAAGGTCATCATCCTGGGCAGCGGGCCCAACCGCGTTGGGCAGGGCATCGAGTTCGACTACTGCTGCTGCCACGCCGCCTTTGCGTTGCGCGAGGATGGATACGAGACCGTCATGGTCAACTGTAACCCGGAGACAGTCTCGACCGACTATGACACCAGCGACCGCCTGTTCTTCGAGCCGCTCACCTTGGAGGACGTGCTGGCGGTTTACGAACACGAAGCCAAGAGTGGCGCGCCTATCGGCGTGATCGTCCAGTTCGGCGGACAGACGCCGCTCAACCTGGCGCTGCCGCTGAAGGCCGCGGGCGTGCCCATCATCGGTACCTCGCCCGAGTCCATCGACTTGGCCGAGGACCGCAAGCGCTTCGGCAAGCTCCTCGACGAACTCCAAATTCCGCAGCCGCCGGGCGCCATCGCCACTAGCATCGAGGAGGCGGTAGCAGGCGCAAACCGCGTCGGCTATCCCGTGCTGGTGCGACCCTCCTACGTGCTGGGAGGCCGCGCCATGCAGATCGCCTACGACGATGAGACCGTAATCCGCTACATGAAGGAAGCGGTCGAGTATTCGCAGGAGCGCCCGGTGCTGATTGACCACTTCCTGGAGGCTGCGACTGAAGTAGATGTGGACGCGCTCTCCGACGGCGAGGACGTGGTCATTGGCGGCATTATGCAGCACATCGAGGAGGCCGGCATCCACTCCGGCGACTCCTCCTGCGTGCTGCCCGCGGTGGACATTCCCGAGCGCCACATGACCTCCATGCGCGACTACACCTTCCGTCTCGCCCGCGCCCTCCAGGTGATCGGGCTGATGAACATCCAGTACGCCATCCACCGCGATAAGGTGTACGTGCTGGAGGTAAATCCGCGCGCCTCGCGCACCGTGCCCTATGTCTCGAAGGCCACTGGCGTGCCCCTGGCCAAGATCGCTGCCCGCCTGATGACCGGGCGCAAGCTGCGGGAGTTCCTGCCGGAATACATCGAGCGCGAGGCCGATCTTTCGACGGGAAGGTGCTACTACGTCAAATCACCGGTCTTCCCCTGGTCCAAGTTTCCGGGCGTGGATACGGTGCTTGGGCCGGAGATGAAGTCCACAGGCGAGGTGATGGGGGTGGCTGACAATTTCGGCGAAGCTTTCGCCAAGGCGCAGCTCTCAGCCGGGCAGAAGCTGCCGCGCAGCGGCACCGTGTTCATCAGCGTTACCGATCATGACAAACCGCACGTGGCGGAAGTAGCACAGCGCTTTCTCGACCTCGGCTTCCGCCTGGTGTGCACGCACGGCACGGCCGACGTTCTGGCCGCCAAAGGCATCATCACGGAGCGGGTTTACAAGGTGAAGGAAGGCCGGCCGAATGCCGTGGACCTGATCAAGGGCGACAAGATCCAGCTCATCATCAATACTCCGCGCGGGCCGGACCCCTACTTCGACGAAAAAGCCATCCGGCGCGCGGCCGTGACTCATCACATACCCTGTATCACCACGCTCTCGGCGGCGCGAGCTGCCGCCGAAGGCATCGCTGCCATCCAGGCCGAAGAGGTAAGCGTACGCGCCCTGCAGAGCCTGCACGCCGAACGCGTGGCCCTGACCTAGCGCTCAATCTTGGGTTGTGGGCGCGCCCTTAACAGTTCAGACGCCGACTTTCTTAAGCAGGGTCAGGAACTCCTGCCGGGTCAGGAGATCGTGCTCGCCGAACCAGCTTTTCACCGTCTCCAGCGCGCGTTGCTGGTCCGCTGCCGTCATAGGGGCCGGCGACGCCGGGGGTGGCGACGTGGACGCGATGGCGTTCAGGGGTGCGCCTTTCTCCAGCGCGCCCAGCACCTCCTCGAGCCGCTGCAGGTCTTCCGGTTCGAAGCGCAGGAATTGCACGCCTACCCCGAAGTTCGGAAGCAACGACCGTACCCTGCCCTCGGCGCGAATCCGGCGCTGGGCGATCAGCAAGACCACGCTGACCTTGGCGTCCACCGCGATCGGGGGCAACATCTCCACGAAGCAACCGCCCCGGCTGATATCGCTCAGCCGGCCGCGTTCAGGGTGCTTCGCGTCCTGAGCGTAAATTTCGGCGTCGCCGCAGCAGGCGAAGCGCTGGTGCTGTCGACGTTCGTCCCGCCGGCTTTCGGCCAAGCGCCGCTGGTCGAGGAGCTTGCGAAATCCGGGGTCGAACGCTGGCGGTGGCGGCGGCGCGACGTATTGGTCAGGACTGGATGGAGGCAGGCTGTCGAAGAGAAACTTCTGCGGCTCCAGGTTCATCAGCCCGGCTTGCCCGGCCAGCGCCCCGGCTCCTACCCAGATCACGCGATACAGCGCCTTCTCTCCGCGCCGCTCCACCAGCACGCTCCGCCCGGGACGGTCGAGCACGTGCACACCTTCCAGGCGCAGGCCTTGCTCACTCACGTCCACCACCGAAGCGGTCTGGGAAAACGGCCGTCCCAGGCTGTCGGTCCCGTAGATCTTTACCGTCAGGTCTCTCTTGAACCGTTCGTGGCGGCGTAGCCCCATTGTCCTTCTCCGCTCGCTGGCAGGACCTCCGCTACTCTGTATATCGGGGCCCAGCGCTGAGTAAGTGAGCAGAATGACGATTGCGCGCGGTGGCAGGTCCCGAAACGGGAAGCCCCATTGTGTAAGGGAATCTAACGGCTGTGGGACGCTCATGGCGAGCGTGGCCGAGTTTTCGATCGCCCCGGTGATCGTTCCGCGCAGGGGCACTCAGTCGGTTGCCGGAGCTATACTTGTTGATACGACTTCGGCTAGCAGGAAGCTGGCAGGACGGAGTCCCTATGTTTCTTCACGGTATTCTTCCGCCTATTACCACGCCCTTTTATCCCGACGGCAGCGTCTACTTTAAGAAGCTCGAGCACAATGTGGAGCGTTATTCGAAGACGCCCGTCGCCGGGATAGTAGCCCTAGGCTCGACCGGCGAATCCATCATGCTCAGCGACCAGGAGCGCCGCGATGTCTTCCAGTGTGTCCGCGAGCATACGGCGCCGGAGAAGGTGCTGGTCGCCGGGGTCGGGATCGAGTCCGCCATTGAGACCCTGCGCCTGGCCGAGCACGCCGCTGCGCTCGGCTATGACGTGGCCATGGTGCGCACGCCCCACTACTACAAACGCCAAATGCTGCCCGCCAACATGCTTGCCTTCTACCGCACGGTCGCCGACCGCTCGCCGCTTCCCGTCATCATCTACAACTTCCCGCAGGCCACGGGCTACGACATCCCGGCCGAAGTGGTCATTGAACTCGCGGAGCATCCCAATCTGATTGGCATCAAGGAATCCGCCGGCGTGATCGACAAGGTGAAGAAGATGGTCGATGGTACGCGGCATGTCCGGCGCACAGCCACCGTGACGGAGATTTTCAACGCCGTGACACCGCGCATGCTGGCCGCCGCCGGTTCGGTCAACGGCCCGGACGTCGTTCCTGCATCATCGCTCGGTGGGACTGCCGTCGCCGCGCCCCCCAAGCTCAAAACCCGCACCAGGGAAGTCGGATATCAGGTGCTCGTCGGCTCGGCACACCTGCTGAAGGATTCGCTTGACGTGGGCGCTGTGGGTGCGATCCTGGCCTTCGCCTGCGCTGCGCCGACAGCGTGCTATGAGATCTATGCCGCATGGAAGGAAGGCGATATGGAGCTGGCGCGCGAGAAACAGCAGCGCATCGTCGAGGCTTCGCTCAAGGCGGGCGGAGAACTGGGCATCTCCGGCATCAAGTACGCCATGGATCTGAACGGCTACTACGGCGGCCCGTCGCGCTTGCCGCTGCTGCCGCTGACGGCGGAACAGAAAGCCGAGGTCGAACACCTGATGGCCAATATCCGGAACTAGACCTTAACATTGTCATCCTGAGCGGTAGAAATGCAGCATGCTGCGTCTCTAAGGGACGAATAATTAAGTTGTCATTCTCAGCGGAGTCCCGTAAGGGACGAACGCGAGGATCTACCGTTAAACTCGCGAGAGCAGGGCGGAAGCCCTGCGATCTTGACTGCGCCACCTGCAAAGCTCTATCATTGAATCGAACGAACGTTCGGTAAAGGAGTTTGGGGGCCTGGACCGGATGTCAGCTTCTGCCGCAACTGCTTTGAACCGTCGCCGCGGCCGTAACGCGCCCGTCGCGCAGAAGCGCTTCGACCGTCGCCTGGGCGAGATCCTCGACCACGCCACCGCCGTCTTCTGCGACAAGGGATACGACGCCGCCTCCATGCGCGACCTCTCCCGCGCCACCGGGATGTCCCTCGCCGGTCTTTACTACTACTTCGAATCCAAGGAGAAGCTGCTCTACCTGATCCAGAAGCACGCCTTCGAGACCATCCTTGCCGGCCTGCGCCAGCGCCTGGAAAGCGCCCGTGATCCCGAGCAACGCGTGCGTGCCCTCGTTCAAAACCATCTTGAATACTTTCTCGCCAACCAGAAAGCCATGAAGGTGCTCTCCCACGAAGATGAGGCGCTGAAGAACAGCTATGGCAGTGAGATTCGCGCCATCAAGCGCGAGTACTACCGCACCTGCCTGGGGCTGGTGGAAGACTTGATGCGGGCACGAAGAGTAGAATTCTCCGCCCGTATTGCCGTGCTGAGCCTGTTTGGCATGATGAACTGGATTTATACCTGGCACAATCCGCGGGTAGACGCCGACGCCGTCGTCCTCGCCCGTCAGATGTCCGACATTTTTCTTAACGGCCTGCTGGGCACCGGGAAAAGCAAACGCCGCGCCCGCCGCAATGGTTCAACGAATCACTGAGTCACTGACTCGATAGGAGTTCCGATGGCAACTACAACGCAGCCCACCACCGAAACGCGCCAGCTCGTCAACTATCGCACCGACGCCGGCATCGCCGTGATCGAGCTGAACGATCCGCCGGCCAACACTTACACCTACGAGATGAACCGCCAGCTCGACGAGGCCATCCTGCGCGCGCGCATGGCGAATGATGTTTACGTAATCGTGCTTACCGGCGCGGGCGATAAGTTCTTCTGCGCCGGAGCGAACATCAAGATGCTCTCCACCGTCGATCCGACCTTCAAGTACTACTTCTGCCTGCACGCCAACGAGACGCTGCTGCGCCTGGAGCACACGCCCAAGCTGGTGATCGCGGCACTCAACGGCCACACCGTCGGCGGCGGCCTCGAGATCGCCATGGCGGCGGACATCCGCATCGCCCGCCAGGACGCCGGCAAGATCGGCCTGCCGGAGATCAACCTGGGCGTGCTTCCTGGCACCGGCGGCACGCAGCGCCTTTCGCGGCTGATCGGCAAGTCGCGCGCCATCGAGCTGATCGTCACCGGCAACACGTTCACGTTTGAAGAGGCGAAGGAACTGGGCATCGTCAACGACGTTTACGAGCGCGAAAACTTCATGGAGAACGTGATGGAGTATGCGCGCCAGTTCTGCCCGCCCAACAAAGCCGCCAAGGCCGTGGGACGCATTAAGCGTTCGATCCAGACCGGGTGGGAGATTCCGCTCGAAGCCGCGCTGGCGCTGGAACGCGAGAACCAGCAACTGTTGTTCCAGTCAGACGACGCGAAGGAAGGCCTGAACGCTTACGTGGAGAAGCGGCCGGCAACGTTCACGGCAAAGTAAGCGCGCGAACTGACAACCGCACTAGCAACTGACAACTGAGGTTCACATGCCCGGCAAAGTTCACAAAATCGGCACATTCAGCGACTGGGTCGGACTCTTCGAGGAGTGGCGCAAGGAGATCGGCGTCAACCCGCGCGAGATGCAGGAGTTCAAGTTCGAGACGCTCTACGGCGCGATCGAAGAGAAAGAGATCCAGTTCGGACACTACAAAGGCCGCCCGAAGTGGGAGACGGTCCGCCAGATTCCCACGCAGAACATGCGCGACGCGCTGCTCAACATGATCGTCTACCAGGGCGACACCGAGTTCGCCTCGGTCGAGCAGCAGCGCTTCCTGTTTGAAACCGCGCCCACCGACTGGGACCGGCGCGCGCTCACTCGCATCATGATCGAAGAGATGCGCCACGGCTGGCAGATGTGCGCGCTGCTGATCGACCACTTCGGCGCGACCGGGAAGGTCGAGGCGCAGAAGATGCTCGAGCGCCGCGCCTTCGAGAACCGGCGCCTGCTCAACGCCTTCAATGAAGAGGTGGACAACTGGATGGACCTGTTCGCCTACACCGACTTCGTCGACCGCGACGGCAAGTTCCAGTTGCAGATGCTGAAGTACTCGGGCTTCGCACCACTCGGGCGCTCGACGTCCTATATGTTGCGGGAGGAGGCGTTCCACATGGGCACGGGCGATAGCGGCCTGCGCCGCGTGGTTGAGGCCGGTGTGGTCCCGACGTGGCTCATCCAGAAATATCTCAACAAGTGGATATCGGAGTCGTACGACTTGTTTGGGACCGATCACTCGTCGTCGGCGCACTGGGCCTACGTGTGGGGCATCAAGGGGCGCTACAACGAGCCTAAGAACCAGGAGCAGCCCGATCTCGACGACATGAACGATTACAACCGCAAGCTGTATCACGATGAGGTCGCCGGGCTGGTGGCGCATTTCAATAACGCATTGAAGGCGGGCGAGCCCATGCTGTATGCGCCGGATATTCACTTCAACCGCACCATTGGCCGCTGGGCGGGCAAGAAGCACCATCCGCAGACCGGCGAGCCGCTTGAAGACAAGGTGTACGACCAGCAAGTAGGCGAATGGCTCCCGACTCCAGCGGACAAGAAGCTGCTGAAAGAGACACTCGCCGCCGAAAAGAAATGGATCACGCCGCGCACCGGCGCCCGCGATCCGTTCGAGACCATCGCCGAGCCACGCAAGGCGGCGATTAATATTTAAAAGCTGTCACCCCGAGCGAGGGCTTCAGCCCGAGTCGAGGGGCAATGCCGTTATTTCATCTGACCGATGATGACTAGCACTGCCGTTCCCGCAACCCGCGCCGCCTACACGCTCGGCGAGCTCATGGTCGCAGCCGCAGCGCGCGAGATCCGCGACGGCGAAGTGGTCTTCGTCGGGATGCGGCTGCCCATGATCGCTTTTGTCGTCGCCAAGAAGACCCATGCTCCCCGGGCGATCGGCCTGTTCGAAAACGGCGTGATCCGCTCCACACCTTCGCCCGAGCTGATTTACACCATGGCCGATCCGCCCAACCTGCTGGGCGCGACGCAGACGGCGGACATGCTGACCGTGATGTCCCTGCTGCAATCCGGCCGCGTGAACCTGGGATTCTTGGGCGCGGCGGAAGTCGATCGCTTCGGCAACCTGAACACCACGCAGGTCCACGGACCGAAGGGTCTCACGCGGCTGCCCGGCTCGGGCGGTGCCTGCGACATCGCCTCGCTCGCGCACCGCTTTGTCGTTCTGCTCGAGCACTCGCGCCACCGCCTGCCCGAGCGCGTGTCGTTTATCACCAGCCCCGGCAACGGCGACGGTTGTGGATGGCGCCAGCGCGTCGGCCTGCCACGCGGAGGCCCGGCAGCGGTCATTACCACGAAGGCGGTGCTCCGCTTCGGCGACGACGGCGAGGCCTATCTGGATACGATTCATCCCGGCGTCACTCGTGAAGATGTTTTGGCCAACACCGGCTGGAAGCTGCGCGTCTCGCCCGACGTGCGCGAGACAATGCTGCCCAGCGCTGCTGAGCTGCAGGCCATCCGGGAGTACGACAAGGAAGGATTCTGGACGAGCTGAACTTAGTTCGCTGCGGGTCCAGGCGGAGGAAACCATGGCAACCCAAGCGCAGACAGCTTTCGCGAGAATTACCCTCGAGTTTTCGCCTCCGGTCGCGCGCCTGACGCTCGCTAACCCGCCGCTTAACGTTATCGATTTCCCGATGATGGACGAACTCGTCGCCGCGCTGGAGCAGATCGAACAGCGCTCGGACATCTTCATCATCGTGCTGGCCGGTTCCGAGCGTGCTTTTTCTGTCGGTGTCGACGTCAAGGCGCACACGCCGGACAAAGTCCCAGAAATGCTCGGCAAGTTTCACTCTGTAATCCGCTCGCTTCTGGCGACCAGGAAGCTGACCATCGCCGCCGTGCGCGGCAATTGTCTGGGCGGGGGAGCGGAGCTCGCGCTTGTCTGCGATTTGGTTTACACCTCGGCTGCCGCTACCTGGGGCTTCCCGGAGATCACGCTGGCATGCTTCCCGCCCGTAGCCGCAGCAGCGCTCTCGACTCTTGTTGGCCAGAAGCGCGCCGCCGACCTGGTGCTGACCGGTCGCACCTTGAAGGGGGACGAAGCGGCAGCCATGGGCTTGGCCAACACCGCCGTTGCTAATGCCGAGGTCGAAGCCGAAGTCCAGAAAGCCATCACTCGGGCTTCGAAGCTCAGTCCGGCTGCGCTGGCAATGGCGAAGAAGGCGTTCTACGCCTGGGACGCAATTCATCTGGACAAAGGCCTTGCCCGGGCAGAGAAAATTTATGTTGACGAACTGATGGCGACCGAGGACGCGAGGGAAGGCACTCAGGCGTTCATCGAGAAGCGGCAGCCGCAGTGGCGGGGAAGATGACCACCAGAGCTCCGCGGCATACACACCTGTCACCCCGAGCGAGGGCTTCAGCCCTCGCTCGGGGTGACAGCTGAGGGTTGGCGGGAAGCCCTCGCTCGGGATGCCAGATAATAGTGAGTAAGCAAACATCAATGCGCTCCGCCATAGCCGACTTGGTTCCCGACGGCGCCTCCGTCGCGCTCGGCCTGCAGATGGAGCAGATGATTCCGTTCGCCGCTGGGCACGAGATCATCCGGCAGAAACGGCGCGGGCTCACGCTGATCGGGCCGATCTCGGACATTCTCTTCGACCAGTTCATCGGCGCCGGGTGCGCCGAGCGCGTGATCGCCGCTTGGGTCGGCAACGTAATGATGGGCTCGGCGTACAACTTCCGTCGCGGCGCCGAGTCCGGCCAGCTCAAAATCACGAATCTGACGAACTTTGCGGTTGCGCTCGCGCTGCAGGCGGGTGCGATGGGTGTGCCGTTTCTGCCGACGCGCAGCGCCCTAGGCAGCGACCTGGCGAAGGCCAATGAGTTCTTTACGGAGTTCGAGTCGCCGTTCGGTGGTGAGAAGCTGCACGCGGTGAAGGCGCTGGCCCCGGATGTGACGATTGCTCACGTGCAGCGCGCCGACCGCGACGGCAACGCGCACTGCTGGGGCGGCTTCGGCGTGATGCTCGAGGGCGTGCGCGCGGCGAAGAAGGTGATTGTGGTCGCGGAAGAGATCGTTGAGCCTGAGGTCATCGCGAGCGATCCGAACCGCACCGTTATCCCCGGATTTTTGGTCGAGGCGGTGGTTGAGTGCCCGTGGGGAGCGCATCCCTCGCCGGTGCAGGGATACTACAGCCGCGATAACGCCTACTTCCGCCAATATCACGAGCAGGCCAAGACGCCGGCGGACTTCGCCGCGTGGCAAGCGCGCTGGGTGGATGGCGTGAAGGACCGCCGCGAGTATTTGAACCTGCTCGGTGGGTGCCGTCAGGAAGAGCTGACAGTGAAGAAGCACGCCTACGCCGCGCCGGCGGATTTTGGTTATTGAGCTGACAACTGGCCATGAAGAAGGAACTCATCGAACTCCGGATCAACGGCCGCAGGCACGAGCTGGCTATTGAATCCAGCAAGCTGCTGCTCGACGCCTTGCGCCAGGATCTCGGCCTCACCGGCTCGAAGCGCGGATGCGACGATTCCTCCTGCGGCGCTTGCACGGTGTTGGTGGACGGTGTGCCCATGATGTCCTGCACCATGCTCGCTGCCGGTTGCGAAGGCCAGGAGGTCACCACGGTTGAAGGTGTGGCCGAGCACGGCGCGCTGGCCGCCATCCAGAAGGCTTACGGCGACTGGGGAGGTGCACAGTGTGGGTACTGTACGCCCGGCTTCATGATGACAGTGAAAGCGTTGCTCGCGAGCAATCCTGAACCCACAGAAGATGAGATCCGACACGCGCTGAGCGGCAATCTCTGCCGCTGCACGGGATACAACCAAATGTATCAGGCGATCAAAGCCGCAATCGAAGCGGAGCGAGAAGACCGCAAAACGAAACATACTCCGGCGGGAAGCAAATGACATACGTCGTTGTGACCATCAAAAAGATGAAGGACCTGGAGACGTTCCGGGAATATGCCGTGCAGGCGGTCCCGCTGGTTGAGCGCCACGGCGGGAGGTATGTGGCCGTGGACAAAGCGCCGGAGGTGCGTTCGGGTGAGTGGCCGTTTGTGCGCACGATCATAGTTGCCTACCCGAATTTTGCTGCCGCTCGGGCTTTGTACGATTCGCCCGACTACAAGCAGATTGTGCCGATTCGCGATCGGGCGATCGACGCCAACATCGTGATCGTGCGCGATCCGGAAGAAGCTGGCATTGATATGGATCCACGGAAGAGCGGAGCATGAGTGAATTCTCAACAATCGGCAAGCCGATCGCCTTTGTAGATGCGGCGGCGAAGACTACCGGGCATGGGAAATACACCGACGACCTCACGCTTCCGGGCATGCTGATCGGCAAAATCCTGCACTCGCCCTATCCGCACGCGCGTATCAAGCGCATAGACGCCAGCCGCGCGCAGGCGCTCGAAGGCGTGGTCGCCGTGGTTACCGGGAAAGACGCGCCGAACAAGTACGGCATTCTGCCGGTTGGGCACGATGAGACCGCGCTCGCCGTCGATAAAGTTCGCTACGTCGGCGACAACGTTGCCTGTGTTGCAGCCGTGGACGAGCCCACCGCCGAAAAGGCGCTGCAGTTGATTGAAGTCGAGTACGAGCCGCTGCCCGCGTACTTCAATCCGGAAGAGTCGATGAAGGCGGAGCGCGATCTCATCCATGAGAACCGTCCGCACAATCTCGAGAAGGACTATCACCACGTTTTTGGCGATCCGGAGAGGGGCTTTGCCGAGGCCGACTGCGTCCGCGAGGCACGCTACATCGCGAACGAAGTCACACACGCGGCCATGGAGCCCCACTCCACCCTGGCGTGGTTTGAACTCGATCCGCATACGGGCGTGCTTGGCCGGCTGACCGTCTGGTCCTCGACACAGGTGCCCTACTACCTGCAGCACAAGCTGTCGCTGGTGCTCGAAATGCCGATGTCGCAGATCCGCGTGATCAAGCCGCTGGTGGGAGGTGGCTTCGGCGGCAAGAGTGAGGTCATTCCGCTCGAGATCATAGCCGCGGTTGCAGCGCGGGCTGCGAAAGCCCCGGTGAAGATCACCTACACGCGCGAGGAAGTCTTTTGGGCGCATCGCGGACGCCCGCGCACCATTATCGACATGAAGATCGGCGCGAAGCGGGACGGCCGGCTGACCGCCGTCGCGGCGCGCGTGGTGCAGGACGGCGGCGCCTACTGTTCCTATGGCGTAGTTACTATTCTTTATTCGGGAGCGCTGCTGGGCGCGATCTACGACATCCCCAACGTGCGCTGGGACGGCTACCGTGTGCTGACCAACAAACCCGCCTGCGGCGCCATGCGCGGCCACGGTACCGTCAACGTGCGCTTCGCCTTCGAGTCGGCGCTGGATGAGGTTGCTGGCGCACTCAGGCTCGATCCCGCCGAAATTCGGCGCATCAACTTGCTCAAGCCGCCGTGTATCACGATCAACAATCTGCGTGTCACCAGCTACGGCCTGCCGGAGTGCATCGAGAAGGTGGTTGAGCGCTCGGGGTGGAAGGGGCGGTGCGGCAAACTTCCGCGCGGACGCGGGCTGGGCATCGGCTGCTCGCACTACGTTTCCGGCGCGGCCAATTCCATCATCCGCTCCGACATGCCGCACTCGACGGTGAACATCAAGATCGACCGCGACGGTGGGGTGGTTGTCTATACCGGCGCATCGGAAATCGGCCAGGGATCGGACACCATGACGGCGCAGGTCGCTGCTGAGGTACTGGGTTGCGGCCTGCAGCGCGTGAAGATCGTCGCCGCCGATACCGATCTGACGCCGATCGACATTGGTTCGTACTCCAGCCGCGTGACCTTCATGGCCGGCAATGCCACGCTGCGCGCCGCGCAGGAGGTCAAGAAGCAGATCGCTTCCGCGGCGGCGCGCAAGATGAACTGCGCACCGGGGGATCTGGTCTTCCGCGACGATCTCGTTTTCAAGCGCGGGGCTTCTGTGCCTGTGGTCACTGCGGTGGATTCCCCTGTGGTGGCCGGACGGGTTGAAGGCCAGACTCTGCGCGGATCGCTGCAGCAGAAGCGCAAGGAAGAAGCGCCCAGGGACTGGATGACGTTTGAGGAAGCCGTGGTCGCGGCCATCGACTTCCACGGCGCACTTACCGGCACCGGCTCCTACGCGCCTCCGACCGAAGCGCGCGGCGGCAGCTTCAAAGGAGGTGGCGTCGGTCCGTCGCCATCGTATTCCTATTCGGCGCAGGTGGCCGATGTCAGCGTGGACGAGGAGACCGGCGAAGTCATCGTCCACAAAATCTGGGCGGCGCACGACTGTGGCCGCGCGCTCAATCCGGTCGCGGTCGAAGGGCAGATCATCGGCTCGGTGTGGATGGGCCTCGGCCAGGCGCTCGAGGAAGAAATCGTCTGGAAAGACGGCCTGCTGATGAATCCGGGCTTGCTCGAATACCGCTCGCCCTCGGCCATCGAGTCACCCGAAATCGAGCCCATCATTGTCGAGAGCATCGATCCCGAAGGCCCGTTCGGCGCCAAGGAATGCAGCGAGGGCTCGCTGGCCGCGACCATCCCGGCGATCTCGAACGCGATTTACGATGCGGTCGGCATTCGCCTGCGCGAGGTGCCGTTCACGCCCGAGCGCGTGCTGGCGGCGATCCGCGCGCGCGATGTCGCGGCGAAGAAGCTCGATCTTACCGAGGGCGTCGATCCGACCGCTCCCACACGCTTCCGCGAGCACGGCGGCGCGTTGTGGTTCAAGGGCAAAGGACCGACGCGGCATGAACTCGATCCGGCGCGGCGCTCGGAGCATCCGGCAGGGGGCGACGATTGAGCCTGCCAGATTTCAAGCTGCTGCGCCCGCGCACGCTGGCCGACGCGGTCGAGTTTCTCAGCAAATACACCGACGTGCAAATCGTCGCCGGCGGCACTGACCTCATTCCCTCACTCAAGCAGCGCCTGTTTACCCCTGCCTATGTGCTCGACATCCGCCGCATTGCCGAACTGCGCGGCATCCGCAATGTCCCGGGGCAGGGAACTGAGATCGGCGCACTCACCACGCTCACTGAAATCGAGCGCTCTGACCACATCCGCTGCGAGTATTCCGTGCTGCACGAAGCGGCGAAGACCGTGGCCTCACCCATTCTGCGCAACATGGGAACGCTTGGCGGCAACATCTGCCTGGACACGCGCTGCCTGTGGTACAACCAATCGCTGAGCTGGCGGATTTCATGCGGCTTCTGCCTCAAGAAAGACGGCGATCTCTGCCATGTCGCGCCCGGCGGCGCGAAGTGCTGGGCCGTGTCTTCCGGCGACACCCCGCCGGCGCTGCTGTGCCTCGATGCTGAACTGGAGATTGTTGGGGCCGCGGGCACGCGACGTGTGTTGCTGCGAGACTTCCACACGAACGTGGGCGATGCGCGGATGAAGCTCGCCAAGAATGAGATAGTGACGCGCATCTTTTTGCCCGAGCGCACTGCTGGATACCGTGGCGTCTATCGCAAGCTGCGTGTGCGCGGGTCGATCGATTATCCGCTGGCCGGCGTGGCCGTTGCGCTCAAGCGCTCGAACGGGCACGTGGGCGATGCGCGCGTCGCCATCACCGCCGTCAATCCTGCGCCACTGCTGGTTCGCGACGTGGAGAAGGAGCTGGTTGGCAAGGCTGTAACCGAAGAGAGCGCCGCAGCGGTCGGTGAACTGGCGGCGCGCACTGCGAAACCCCTGACGACATCCGCGCTCACGCCGGAGTATCGGCGTGAGATGATACGCGTGTTCGCCAAGAGGGCCGTGCTGGAAGCGGCAAAATAAGGGAACGGCCTTGCCCCTCGACTCGGGCTGAAGCCCTCGCTCGAAGTGACAGTTTTGGCAGACGCAGCAGCAACCGGCGACTGATAACTGGCAACTGCCTTGATCACTGATTGCCACATCCACATTCAGCCCATGGAGCTGTTCAACCCGGGCGCGCTGGCCGCGATGAAGCGCAAGCGGCCGAACTTCGATCAGATCTGCGAGTTCTGCCGCTCGCCCAAGGCGTTCTTGAAGCATCTCGACGAGTGCGGCGTCGAGCGCGGCGTGCTCATCAACTACGTGGCGCCCGAAGTCATCGGTTTCACGCCCGAGGTCAACACTTTCATCGCCGATTACGTGAAGGAAGACCCGCGCCGCCTGATCTCCTGCGGCAGCCTGCATCCTCGGCACAGCGCCAACTTCATGGCCGACGTGGACCACCTGCTCCGCCTCGGCATCCGCATGATCAAGGTCCACCCGCCGCATCAGTTGCTCTATCCCAACGACTACCTGCACGGTGTGAAGGAACTGGAAATTCTGTATCGTGCGGCCGAAGCCAACGGCGTGCCGGTGATGATCCATACTGGAACATCGATTTTCCCAGGAGCACGCAACAAGTTCGGCGACCCGATTCACGTGGACGACGTGGCCGTCGATTTTCCTCGCCTGAGGATCCTGCTCGCGCATGGCGGGCGTCCGCTGTGGATGAACACCGCGTTCTTCCTGGTGCGGAGGCATGCCAATGTCCACCTCGACATCAGCGGCATTCCCCCCAAGACCCTGCTGAAGTATTTCCCGCGGCTGGAGGAGATCGCGACGAAGACCGTGTTCGGCACGGATTGGCCTGGCCCAGGCGTCCCCGACATCAAGAAAAATCTGGATGATTTCCGCGCGCTGCCGCTTCCGCAGGCGGTGCAAGAGCAGATTCTCACCAAAACAGCGCTGAAGCTGTGGCCGGTGTAGCGCCGGCGTGCCGCCAGCCCGATGTGCGGGCGGGACGTCCGCGTGACAGCCGCCGAGACGGCGGCGCTACAACAAAAATGGGGAGCTTCCGCTCCCCAGCTTGAAATCCGAAATCTGAGACTCTACGCTCCCGGTACACCTGCGCCGTTCATCACGAGCGGACGGTTGAGTTCCAACATGATCTCAGTTCCGGCGGGGACGACTGCCGAGTGCTTCTCGGCAAGCCAATGCGCGGCTACCAGGCCAAGTCCGATGCCGCCGCCGATAAACAAGCCCTTGGCGCCCGCAGCCACTGCGCCAATGATGGCGCCCGCGCCGGTGCCTGCGACTAGTTCTCCATTGTCGCGGCCGGTGCGTCCGCGCCCGTGAATACGGCCTTCATCGTCCACCGTCGTGTGCGATCCCCTGGACGTGTCCACCACCGTGGCAGTGATCAGGAACTCGTTCCCATTGGGCATTACGATACGGTCGGGCAGCAACGCGATCGAGGGCGTGCCCGCGATGCGCCGTGGCTCGCTCAGCTTAATCACGCGGCCGGTTACCATAGCGCCCGCCGGGACCATGGTCTGGCCGTTGACCACCACGGCTTCAGTCAGCCTCCCGTTGAACACGTCGCCGACTTTGCTCTTGTGCGTGGAAAGCGGCGTCTCCAATCTCATGCGCAGGCCGGTTCCAGCCGGCAACGATGTACCCTGCTGCGCTACGGCGGCCACGCTCAATAGCAGCATTGCCACCATCACGTTGATTACTTTTCTCATCGTCCTACCTCCTCGGCCAGTTTCAATGTTGATGGTTCGACCCCGTGGCGCTGCGAGTCAGTCGTTTGCTGCCTTCAGCTCTTGCAATATCAATCCGGCATCGGCCCGGTCTTTCTGGTCGGAGCTGACGTAAACAAACCGCAAGATGCCTTTGCGGTCGACGACAAAAGTGGCCGGCCGCGCGATGTTGATGGCGTCTGTTCCCAGCCGGTGATAAATGCCATAGGCCTTGGTGACAGCGCGGTCCTCATCGAGCAGGAACGGGAAACTGATGGGATGTTCGGCGAGATACTTCTCCGGTTTGAACAAGCCGCCGCGCTTTTCAGCCGCGATGTACAACAGGCTTCCCGCGCCCGCAATCTCGTTCTTGAACGGCTCAAACTGGGCCATGCGCTTTACGCAATTCGGTCACCAGGTCCCTCGCAAGAACTCCAGGATCACGGGACCGTGCGTCAGCACCTGGGGGAGGGAATAGGTCTCGCTGCGATTTGCTGCCGCAAGCGTGAATTCCGGCACCCGGTCGCCGATCCTCAGAGTTGGCGAGGAACCCGGCATCCAACCCGACTTTAAGCCAGCCCGGGGTGCCCCACAACATTCCCGGCCAAGGCAGGAATCAGCCTAGATACGTGAACAACTGGTTTCTCGAAGACGAGGGCACGGCGACAGGGGGCCTGGCGCCTTGTTCGCCCTCGCGCACCGGCTTTCGCCATTGCACTATAATCGCCGGTTCCTATGGGCAAGACTTACACCGGCACGGGATACCTGACCGGTCGCCGTGTACGCTTCTCCAAAGGTGATTACAACGTCCTACATTGTCTGGACTTACAGGAGGAGCCTATGGGTGATACCAGCATTGGCGAGATCCGCGCCCGCGAGATTCTCGATTCCCGCGGCAATCCCACAGTCGAAGCCGAGGTTTATCTAGCCGATGGCAGCATGGGCCGGGCCGCCGTGCCCAGCGGCGCTTCTACCGGCGAACATGAAGCGGCCGAGCTTCGTGATGGCGACGAAGCCCGCTACAAAGGCAAGGGCGTGCTCAAGGCAGTCGAGAACGTCAACGGTGAGATCGCCGACGCGCTCGCCAACATGGACGCTTCCGACCAGCGCGCGCTCGACGACAAAATGATTGAGCTCGATGGAACGGACAACAAAGGGCGCTTGGGAGCCAACGCCATCCTTGCTGTCTCCATGGCTGCCGCGCGTGCGAGCGCTGGGTCGATCGGGGTGCCGCTTTATCGCTATCTCGGCGGAGTGAGTGCCAACGTGCTGCCCGTGCCCATGATGAACATACTGAACGGCGGCGCACACGCCGACAACAACGTCGACTTCCAGGAATTCATGGCCATGCCCGTGGGCGCGCCATCGTTCGCCGAGGCGCTACGCTGGGGCGCCGAAGTTTTCCATACGCTCAAAGGCGTTTTGAAGAAGCGCGGATACAACACCGCAGTGGGCGATGAAGGTGGCTTTGCGCCTTCGCTCAAGTCGAACACCGAAGCCATCGAGGTCATTCTAGAAGCCATCCAAAAAGCCGGCTACCGTCCGGGCGAGGAGATTGCTATCGCCCTGGATCCAGCAGCCAGCGAGTTTTATGAAAATGGAAAGTATGTGTTCAAGAAGTCGGACAGGTCTCTTAAGAGCTCGGATGACATGGTGCGCTTCTGGTCCGAGTGGGTGCGCGACTATCCCATTGTGTCGCTCGAAGATGGCCTTTCGGAAGAGGATTGGGACGGCTGGCAGAACTTGACTAAAGAGCTTGGGAGCAGGATTCAGCTTGTCGGTGACGACATTTTCGTCACCAATATCCGGACTCTGGGCGAAGGTATCGAGAAAGGAATCGCCAACTCGATTCTCATTAAGCTCAACCAAATTGGCACTGTCAGCGAGACGCTGGACGCCATCGCGCTTGCACGCCGCAACGGCTACACCTCGGTGATCTCGCACCGCTCGGGCGAAACCGAGGACACCTTTATCGCCGACCTCGCCGTCGCTACCGGCGCCGGGCAGATCAAGACCGGCTCCGCCTCGCGCACCGACCGCATCGCCAAGTACAACCAGTTGTTGCGCATCGAGGAAGAGCTGGGCTCCGGCGCGCGTTTCCTCGGTCTCAGTGCGCTGAACTACCGCGCCGAGCCGGCAACCAAGGTGGGAGCGTAAGGGGGAATGATGAAACGAGCCGTCCTGGCCCTATTGGCTCTGGTGCTGATGGCATCTGCCTGCCACGTGGTGGCGGATGATCAACCTGCCAGCCGTGAAGACGTCGTGCGCATGCTTAATGCCATCGGAATGCAACAACAGGCCGAGCGCATGCAGACCGTGATGCTGCAGCAGGTCAAGGCGACCCTGCCCGTCGCTGACGAGGAGCACTTGACGCCGGCGCAACGAGCCAGGATGCAGGACATCACGGCACGTATGCTCGCCGACATCATGACTGCCTATCCGCCCTCCGATGCGATTAATGATTTGGTCCCGATCTACCAGAAGCACTTCACGAAGAGGGATGTAGACGCGATAGCCGCTTTTTACCAGTCGCCAAGCGGGCGGAAGTTCGTCGAGAAGACGCCGGAGATCATGGGCGAATTCATGGCTGTTCTGTTGCCGCAGATGCAGGCGAAAATCAAGCCCATCATCGATAAGTATCAGAAGGAGATGGAGGACGCTACCCGGAGACCCGCACAGCCGGAGGAAACAACTCCAAAGATGAAGTACTAGCGACGACATCTTGGCGGTAGATCAGAAGCCTGCCAGATTCGTCCCGTGGACCGAAGTCATGCCCAGACCGAAACCACTCGTCCTCATCATCCTCGACGGCTGGGGATACGCGCCGCCGTCGAACGCCAACGCCATCTCGCTGGCGCGCAAGCCGACCTATGATCAGCTTCTGCGCGATTATCCCAACACCCTGATCCACACCAGTGGGCGCTACGTCGGGCTGCCCAACGGGCAGATGGGCAACAGCGAGGTCGGACACCTTAACATCGGCGCCGGGCGCGTCGTTTACATGGACATCACCCGCATCGACTTGATGATCGCGAACGGTGAATTCTTCTCCAACCCCGAGCTGCTGGCGGCCATCAAGCACGCGCACTCGGGCGGGCGCCGCCTGCACGTCTTCGGATTGCTCTCCGATGGAGGCGTGCACTCTTCCGAGCAACACCTCTATGCGCTGCTGCGCATGGCCAAACAGAATGGCGTAGAGCGCGTCTTCGTCCACTGCTTCATGGACGGCCGCGACACCCTGCCCAACTCCGGCGCCGGCTACATCGAGCAGCTCCAGCAGAAGATGCGCGAGTACGGTGTCGGCAAGATCGCTTCGGTCGAGGGTCGCTACTACGCCATGGACCGCGACCGCCGCTGGGAGCGCTTGGAGAAGGCTTTTGCCGCGATGGTCGAAGGCAAGGGTGAGGGCGGCAGGTATGTCGATTCCGTGCAGGGCGTGAAGGACTCCTATAACAAGGGCGTGACCGACGAGTTCATCATGCCCTTCGTCTGCGTGGATAACCGCGGCGAACCGCTGGCCCGCGTCCGCGACGAGGACTCCTGTATCAACTTCAACTTTCGTGCCGACCGCGCCCGCCAGATCACGCGCGCTCTGGCCCGCAAGAGCCGTCTTTCACCGCAGGATGGACGCGAACTTCCCGGCGCGGAAGATCTTGACCGCACTATCCCTCGCGAGCGCGTCCCCGCCAACCTGCACTACTTGTGCATGACGCGTTACGACAAGCAGTTCAGGCTGCCGTACGTCGCAGCGCCGGAATCGCTCTCCAACATTCTGGCCAACGTCATGGCCAATCTGCACCTGCGCAACCTGCGCGTCGCCGAGACCGAGAAATACGCGCACGTCACTTATTTCTTCAACGGCGGAGTGGAGCAGCCGTTCCCGGGCGAAGACCGCGTTCTGGTGCCGTCACCCAAGGTCGCGACTTACGATCTGAAGCCGGAGATGTCCGCCAGCGGCATTGCCGATGCCGTGGTCAAGGCGGTGAACGACACCGCCTTCGACGTGATCGTCGTGAACTTCGCCAATGCCGACATGGTCGGCCACTCCGGCAAGATTCCGCCCACCATCAAGGCGGTCGAAACCGTGGATGCCTGCCTCGGGCGCATTTACACCGCAGTGCGCCAGAAGGGCGGCGCCATGATCGTCACCGCCGACCACGGCAATGCGGAGATGATGATCGACCCGGCGACGGGCGGTCCGAACACCGCCCACACTACCAATCCCGTGCCGCTGATCATCGTCAGCGATCGGGACAAGAAATTCAGTCTCCGCCCCGACGGCGCGCTGCAAGACATTTCGCCAACCGTGCTCGGATTGCTGGGAGTTCCGCAGCCCAAGGAGATGACCGGGCACGATCTACGCGTCCTTGCCGATAATCCGATCTCATGATGAAGCTGCTTATTCTGATCCATCATCCCTTTGCTCTCTGGTGCGCGCCGGCGTGGCTGGGCGAGCGTATCCACCGGGATTTTCCGAAGGTCGAGGTGGAGCAGCGCAACACCTATAAGGACGTCGACGACCACATTCGTGATGCCGAGATTTTCTTGGGATGGTCGCTGCGCGGCGAACAAGTGCGGATCGCGAAGAAGCTGCGCTGGATCCACTCCACTGCGGCGGCCGTTCACCAGTTGATGTCTCCTGAGCTGCGCGCCGGGGACATCATCGTCACCAATGCTCGCTCCGTCCACGGGCCCGTGGTCGCCGAGCACGCGATTGCACTCATGATCGCGCTCGCCAAGCGGCTGCCGTCAGCGGTGCGCTACCAGCAGCAGCACATCTGGGCGCAGGAGCAGATCAGCCATCAGCATCCGCACCCGACGGAACTCGCGGGCTCGACGCTGGGCCTGATCGGCTACGGCGCCATCGGTTCCGAGGTCGCTCGCAGTGCCCTCGCGTTGGGGATGCGCGTGCTGGTCGTCCGCCAGCATCCGGAGAGGGAGAGCGGAATCGGGCATGAAATCGCGGCCTTTGGCTCCGACCGCCTCGACGAAGTCATTTCGCAATCCGATTTCCTCGTGCTTGCTGCCCCGCACACTGATATGACGCGCCGTCTCATCAATGCCGAACGCCTTGCTCGCATGAAGCCGACGGCTTACATCATCAACGTCGCCCGCGGCGCGCTGATTGATGAGGCCGCTCTAACCGATGCTTTGCGGCACCATCGTATCGGCGGCGCTGCGCTTGACGTCTTCGATCACGAACCGCTGCCTGCTGATTCGCCCCTCTGGGACCTCGATAACCTGCTGATTACGCCGCACACCGCCGCTACCTCGGACAAGATGTGGGAACGCCACTACGCACTGATCAAGGAGAACTTCCGGCGTTATTTTGCCGGGGAGCCGCTGCTGGGGCTGGTCAACAAGCAGGTGGGATATTGAAATTGATTCATTGAGCGATTGGGTCATCGGGCCATTATTGCTGACTCCCGACTCCCGACTACTCCAGCAGCGGTCTCAGCGCCGCCTGGAAGCGGGCGACGAAGTGTTCTTCCAGGAAATTTTCTTCCACGCGCTTGCGAGTGGCGAGGCCCATGGCAGTCGCGTACTGGGAATCTCCCAGCACGCGCACCGCGGCTTTGGTGATGGTCGAAGCCAGAAGATCGTTGACGAGGACCGCGCTGCCATTGGGGAACAGCTCGCTCATCACGGTACCCGCCAAGCCCATGACCGGCATGCCCGCGGCGGCAGCTTCGACCCCGGCAAGGCCGAATCCTTCCTGCTTGGAAGGGAAGAAAAAAAGGCGGCTGCGGGCATAGAGCCGGTCCCGCTCCTCGTCGCTCAAGCGTCCAAGGAACTCGACGCCAGCAATCTGTTCCTGGGCGACGCGTCGCTTCAGACGCGCCAGATCGTTGCCGCCGCCGACGATGAGCAGCCGGGCATCAGGAATGTGCTCGCGGACGTCCGGCCAGGCATCGAGCACGGGGTCGTGTCCTTTGAGGCGCTCCACTGAGGCCATGCGTCCAACGATCAGCGCCACCGGCGGCAGTTCGCCCGCGGGCACCGCGGCGTCGCGCCGCGGCACGCCCAGCCACGTCACCTTGACTTCGGGCAGCCAGGGGTTCACCGCACGTGCGGCCGCCACGGTGGTGGCCGAGTTTGAAAGCAGAAGGTTGGCCCGCAGCAGCGCCTCGCGCCGCTGCGCGACCAGCGGCTCCCAGACTTCAATGCCATGCAGGAAGACGCCGTACGGTACTCTCTTGAGTCCCGGCAGCAGGTTGTGGATGGCCGCCAGGTGGACATGCTCGTAGAAAATGAAGTCCGGTTTGCCCAGCGAGGTCCAGAACCCGTGCGCGGCGAACATCGCTTTGCGCAGCGGGCGCGGCAGGGCCACTGGATGCCGCCACAGCGCAACCTCGTGCTCGGCGGCCAGCGCCTTCAGGATCGATTGAGAGACCACGCCAATGCCGCCGTGCGCCGTCCCCAGGCCGGAGGTCACCAGCACAAGCTTGCGACGAAGCCGCGCACTCATGGCACAATGACAATCACTGGTGGCGAGAGTACCACAACTCATTCGCGAGCCTGCGGCATGAAGGTTCTGCACGTCGTGCCGTCATTCTATCCCGCCTTCCACTACGGCGGTCCGATCACTTCCGTGTACGAGCTGTGCGCCGGACTGGTGCGCCAGGGTTGTGCAGTACGCGTGCTGACAACGGACGCCAATGGGCTCGGTGCCGTGCTCGACGTTGCGAAGGACGCCCCCGTCACGCTGCCGCCGGGCGTTTCCGTGCGCTATTGCCCGCGGATCCTCCGCCATTCCGTCTCTCCCCAACTGCTGTGGTTGCTGGTACCGTTGCTACGCTGGGCCGACTTGGTCCACCTCACCGCGGTCTACAACTTCCCGACACTGCCCACGCTGGCGGCATGTCGCTGGCTGGGGAAGCCGTTGGTGTGGTCTCCGCGGGGTGCGCTGCAACGCTGGCAAAGTTCGCGGCGCCCGGCGGTCAAGGCAGGATGGGAAAGCGTCTGTCGCCGGCTGGTCCCTCACGGCACAGTCCTGCACGTCACCTCAGAGCAGGAAGCCGCTGAAAGTGTGGCGAAGTTCCCTGGCATAAGCGCGGTGGTGATCCCTAACGGGGTCGAAATTCCGCCATCCTGCGAGCACCGCAACGGCTCAGGACGTCTGCGCCTGCTGTTCCTCGGACGCATCGATCCCAAGAAGGGCGTCGAGAACCTGCTGGCAGCGTGCCAGCGGCTCCGAAACCTCGATCGGCCATGGTCGCTGGCCATCGCCGGCTCGGGCGACGCGGTCTATGCCGCCAGGCTTGAGGAAAATGCGCGCCGGCTCGGAGTGGACGAACAGGTCAAGTTCCTGGGAGAAGTGCGTGGACAGGCTAAGACCGATCTCTTCGCCGCCAGCGACCTCGCGGTCTTTCCCTCGCACACGGAGAATTTTGCCATGGCAGTGGCCGAAGCACTGGCGCACGGCGTTCCCGTCGTCGCCAGCAAAGGCACGCCGTGGAGCGGGGTCGAGGGACATGGTTGCGGTCTATGGGTGGAAAACGATCCCGCCACGCTGGCTGCAGCTATCGAGCGTATGAGCCGCATGCCACTCCGTGAGATGGGCGAACGCGGTCGCTGCTGGATGGAGCAGGAATTCACCTGGGAAACAGTGGCGCGGCGCATGCTGCAACTTTATGGTAAGCTCCTGCTCAAAGAACAACGTGTTTCCTGACTCGGGAAATTTTCTCTTCCGACGTACTGCGAGCCACTCGCACCGCGCTTTAGCCGGCGCGCCTCCGCGATTTCCTCATCCCTTACAAGGAGCCGTGAGCCACTGAATGTGCGGAATCGCCGCCTTGCTGGGGAAGCATAAGCCGGAATGCGCGGCGGCCATGGTCCGCACCATGAACGACTTCCAGGCGCATCGCGGTCCGGATGACCAGGGCGCCGTCGTGCTCCAGGTCGGCGACGGCATCGTCGGCCTGGGCAATCGCCGCCTGGCCATTCTTGACCTGTCGCCGCTCGGGCACCAGCCCATGCACAACTCCGACACCGGCGACGTACTGGTCTACAACGGTGAGATCTATAACTCGCCCGAGCTGCGCCGCGAGCTGCAGCAGGCGGGCTTCAGCTTTCGCGGCCACAGTGATACGGAAGTGCTGCTGCGCGCCTACCAACACTGGGGTACGGACTGCCTCCGGCGTTTGCGTGGCATGTTCGCCTTCGCCCTCTGGGATTCGCGCCGCTCGCGCCTGGTCATCGCCCGCGATCACCTCGGCATCAAGCCGCTTTATTACTCGGCGCGGGCAGGCGAGTGGTTCGTGTGCGCGTCGGAGATCCGCGCCCTCATGAGCTGTGGGCTGGTGCCTCCGGCAGTGAGCCAACGCGCCCTGGCCGGCTATCTGGCGTATGGCGCGGTGCAGGAGCCGCTTACCCTGTTCGAAGGAGTGTTCACGCTGCCGCGCGGCGCCTGGAAGGAGTTCGATAGCCTGGGACGCGCGACCGCCCAGGGCACGTACTGGCAATTTCCGCCACTGGACGGCGAGGGCAAGAGCCGACCGGAGGAGGTGGCGGAAGAAGGCCGCGCCCTGCTCCAGCAATCGGTGCGACGCCATCTGCTCAGCGACGTGCGCGTCGGCATTTTCTTGAGCTCGGGCCTCGATTCCACCGCCATCCTGGGAATCGCGCGCCAGTTCCAGGGCGCAACCGAGCACCTGCACGCCTTCACCGTCTCCTTTTCCGACGATCCGGTGTACGACGAGGCGGCCATCGCCCGCGTCACCGCGGCACGCTTCGGCGTGCAGTACCACGAATACCCCGTAGAGGAATCAACGGCGCTGGCCTGGATGCGTGACGCGCTCGCCGCCATGGATCAGCCTTCCATGGATGGCTTCAACACCTACATAGTGGCGCGAGCGGTGCACGAGCAGGGCATCAGCGTCGCGCTCTCCGGCATGGGCGGCGACGAACTGTTTGCCGGTTACAGCAGCTTCCGCCGCGTGCCGCGCATCCATCGTGCGCTGTCGTGGATGACGTCGTTGCCGCCAGGCTGGCGGACGGCCCTGGCACGAAACCTCTCGCTGCCCATGAACTCGATCGTGAGGTCGAAGGCGGCGGACATTGCCGCCGCGGGAGCGGATTTTCTCGCCATCTATTTCCATACCCGCCGTCTGCTTTCCGACCTGAGCCTGGCCCGGCTGGGTCTGAGCCCTGCGGAACTGGAGCTGTCGCCGGGCTACCAGGTGCCGGAGTTGAATTGCGAGGGATGGGTGGCCCCGTCTGACCCGGCAGCCTCGATCGCGCGCCTGGAGTCGGCCTTTTATCTGGAGAACGTGTTGCTGCGCGATACCGATGTCTTCGGCATGGCCGCCTCGCTCGAGATTCGCGTGCCACTGCTCGACCTCGATCTGGTGGATTGGGTTTTTCGCCTGCCCAGCGACGTGCTGCTGCCCAGAGGCGCTCCGTCGAAACAACTGCTGCGCAGCATGTGCGCCGGCTTATTTACTCCCGCGCAGCTCGAGCAGGGCAAGCGCGGCTTCATGCCTCCCATCGGCCTGTGGCTGCAAGGGCCGCTGCGGGAGACCATGGAAGAGAGTCTGCGTTCGTTGAAGAATTCCGGCCTGATCGATCCGAGCGGGGTTGCGCCGATTATCCAGACTTTCTGGCGTGAGCCGAAAAGCCCGGCATGGTCGCGGGTCTGGGCGATGGTAACCCTGGGACAGTGGTTCGAACAGCACAAATCGGTCACGGTTCCGGTTCATGGGCGCCTGTAGGCAGTGATGGAGCTTCAACGTTCTAATTACCACCGGGGCGAGGGGCAGACTGGATGCTGCAAAAGCTTCTTCTAAGCTTACTTCATCGCAGTGGCGGTCGAGACCTCGTCTATCCTCTACGACGGTTGTATGGCCGGTCTTTCGGAGGATTCTTGAAGCGGATTGCACGACTCCGCCGAGTGGCCTCCAGCATGCTGTCTGCAGATCCAGCGCCGCCTCTTCCGGTCAGGCTTCAGGTCGAGACCACCGACGTATGCAACCTCAAGTGCAGGATGTGTACACGGGAAGTCGTCGATGGCATGAACACCCGGACCATGTCGCTGGAACAGTTCCAGGGAATGGTCGACGAAATCTCGCCCTATTACGTAACCCTGAACGGCCTGGGCGAGCCACTCATCGACCGGACAATATTTCAGAAACTCGAGTTTCTCCATGATCGGGGGGTCATGACCGCGATGCCGACCAACGGCACCTATATCCGCGGCGATAAGCTGGAAAAGCTGGCGCAAAATCTTCCCGACACCCTCACCTTTTCAATCGACGGCGGCCACAAGGATTCCTTCGAATACATTCGGTTGTTAGGGAATTTCGACCAGGTAATCACGAATTATCGCGCGCTCCTCAGGCGGCGGGCGGAGGGAGAAGCGCGTCCCAATACCAAGGTGCAAGTTCTGTGCGCCCTGCAGAAGGCTAACCTTTGGGATTACCGGCACATGTATCAATTGAAGAAGTCGATGGCGGGGGTTGACTCTTTCAGCCTCGTTCCCGTGTTCGATTATGACGCCGAAGGCCACACGTTCGCGGAGCTCATTCCAGCCCGGGAGGATGTTCTAAGGGTCCACGCCGAGCTGGATAAGGCTATCAGCGATGCCGGCGACGCTGAAGAGGCGGAGTTCTACCGGAATTGGAAAGCCGCTTCGTCAGTTTGGTTGGATCAGCGCCCGGGCAGCGCCACGCAGCCCTGTACGAATTCCTGTCTTGTCCCTTGGTACAGCGCATACATCGATGCCAAAGGGCGGGTCTATCCTTGCTGCTATTTGACAAATTCCCCTCATGTGATGGGCAACATCAATGAGCGATCTTTCTCCGAGATTTGGCAGGGGGAGCCTTATAGGAACTTTCGGCGCGCGCTGGTGAGCGACAGAAGAAATCTGACCGGTTGCAAGACCTGCTCAAGAAATGATGATGGACGTCTTCGACAACTCGGGCATTTCAAGATCATCCTATAGCGAGTTGGGTTGCGGGACGGCACAGATCGTTGCCAGTCCAGGCGCCGTGGCCCAAGGTCGTCCCGGAGGGGAGGGCCGACCGCGGGTTTCGGTCATTGTGCTTGCCTACAACGAGGAGGCGAACCTGCCCGACTGCCTGGCCAGCCTCGCACACCTTGACTGCGAGGTGCTGGTAGTGGACTCGGGCTCGACCGATGCCACGCGCGAGATCGCGCGCCAGGCTGGCGCCGCTGTCTGCGAGCATCCTTTCGAAACCTATGGCGCGCAGCGCAACTGGGCGCAAAGGCATCTCCCGCTGGCCGCCGACTGGGTCCTGCACCTCGACTCCGACGAGCGTCTCACCCCGGAGCTGGTTGCAGAGATCAACGGCATCCTGCTCAATCCGCCACCGGATGTGGACGGCTTCCTGTTCCGCAAGCGCACCTTTTTCATGGGCCGCTGGATCCGGCACGGCGGACACTATCCCTCCTACCACCTGCGGTTGTTCCGCAAAGACCGCGGCGGGTGCGAAGAGCGCCTTTACGACCAGCACTACGTGGTACGCGGCAAGGTCCGCAAGCTCGAGCACGACTACGTTGACGTACTGACCTCGGACTTGAGCGTGTGGTCGGCGCGCCACGTGCGCTGGGCGGAACTGGAAGCGCGTGAGATCGCGGAAGGCTATGATCGGGAGGGCCGGGTGAAAGCTTCGCCCTTCGGCAATCCCATTGCGCGTCGTCGCTGGCTGCGCGAAGGCCTCTATTGGAAGCTGCCGCTGTTCCTGCGCGCATTTCTTTACTGGTTCTACCGCTATTTCCTCCGCCTCGGATTTCTCGACGGCAAGGAAGGCCTGATCTTTCACTTCCTGCAAGGTTTCTGGTTCCGCTTCCTCATCGACGCCAAATTACTTGAGATGGAGAAGCGCGCAGCCGAGCCACCGGCCACAGCGGCATCGAGGCAGTAACTTACGGTCACGTCCGCCATCGACTAAGATTTTGAGAATTGCTGTAGGTCAATACTTGTTTCGGCCAGCCGGTAGGGAGTGCGTTTGTACATCCTGGGAATCAATGGTTACCATGGGGACGCGTCGGCCGCGATCGTGCACAATGGAAAGTTGATCGCCGCCGCCGAAGAGGAACGGTTCAATCGCCAGAAACATTGCGCAGGTTTTCCCAGCCTCGCCATCCGTTACTGTCTCGAAGCCGCCGGCATAACTGCTGCTGAACTCGACCACGTCGGCATCTCCCGCGATCCGTCAGCGCACCTGCACAAGAAGATCCTGTTTTCGATCACGCGCCTCTCGGGACTGTCTGGCCTGATCGCCGCGCGGCTGGCCAATGCCGCCAAGGTGCGCAACCTGCGCGAAGAACTGGCGCGCGCCGTCGATGTTCCCGCCGAATCCTTCCGCGCCCAGTTTCACAACGTGGAGCACCACAAGGCGCACATGGCGAGCTGCTTTCTGGTCTCCGGCTTCGACAAAGCAGCGATCCTTTCCATCGACGGCTTCGGCGACTTCATCAGCACCATGTGGGGCTGCGGGGAAGGAAACCGCATTGAGGTCCTGGGCGAGATCGAGTATCCGCACTCTGTCGGAATCGTGTACACGGCCACCAGCCAGTATCTCGGATTTCCCAAATACGGCGACGAAGGCAAGGTCATGGGTCTGGCGCCGTATGGCAAGCCGCGCTTCCTCGAGCAGTTCCGGGACATCGTCCGCACCGAGCGCGACGGCGGCTTCAAGCTGAACCTCGACTACTTCCTGCACCATTCCGAAGGCGTGGAGATGAGTTGGGACGACGGCTCGCCCACGATCGGCCGCATCTTCTCCGACAAATTCATCGAGACCTTCGGTCCGGCCCGCACCAACGGCCTGTCACTTGCCTCGCATTACGAAGACATCGCTGCATCGTTGCAAACGCGCTTGGAGGAGGTGGGTTTTCACATCCTCAAGCACCTGTACGAGCAGACCGGTAGCAAGCGCCTCGCGCTGGCTGGCGGCGTAGCTTTCAATTCGGTGATGAATGGCAAGATTCTTCTGCACACACCGTTCGAGGAGGTCTACGTGCAGCCGGCGGCGGGCGATGCCGGCACCGCGCTCGGCGTGTGCTACTGGATCGAGAATGTGCTGCTTCAGCGGCCGCGTAACTTCATCATGGGACATGCATACACCGGCCCGGAATACAAGAACGGACAGATCGAGCGCGTGGTGCGCTCCAGTGGGTTGAAGCATCGCCTGCTGGAAGACGCCGAACTCACGCGCACCGCAGCGCAAGCCATTGCCGACGGCAAGATCGTTGGTTGGTTCCAGGGACGGATGGAATTCGGTCCCCGCGCCCTCGGCAATCGCAGCATCGTGGTGGACCCCCGCCGCTCCGAGATGAAGGAGATCCTCAACGCGCGCATCAAGAAGCGCGAACCCTTCCGTCCGTTTGCGCCCTCGATCCTGGAGGAGCGCGTCGCCGAGTACTTCGAGCAGACGCATCCCGCGCCCAGCATGCTGATGGTCTACCAGATCAAGCCGGAGAAGCGCGCCGCTATCCCCGCAGTCACACATGTAGATGGGTCTGGACGATTGCAGACAGTTTCCCGCCAGAGCAATGCGCTCTACTACGAACTGATCCGCGAATTCGACCGCATCACCGGCGTGCCCGTTGTGCTGAATACGTCGTTCAACGAGGACGAGCCCATCGTCTGCACTCCTGACCAGGCCATGGACTGCTTCCAGCGTACGCGCATGGACGTGCTTTTCCTCGGCAACTACATGGTGGAGCGCTGATGGCTGCCGGTGTTCAAACGACGCAAGCTGCGGCCCAGGCATTGCCCGCGGTGGAGAAACCCTATGCCGTTCTGCTGCTGCCGGCGGTGCTCGAAGGCGTGCCACAGAAACAGGAGCTGCTGCTTCCGCTGACGCTGGCGTATCTGCTCTCGGCGCACATCGCATTCCACTTTCCGCTGCGCGAAAGCGCGCTGGCCGTGGTCGAGCGCGTCTTCGACGAAATCCTCAGCGGTCTGCCCAAGGAGAGTAAGGGGATCCGCTACCAGAGCATGGACGGAGCGGAATGCGCCTCGCTGCTAGTGCCGCACTCGTCGTTGCTCGTGACTGACGACCGCGGTCTGCAGGAACTGGCAAACTGCGACGGCTTGCCCCTGGCGGTGATCTCGAAGTTAGAAGACAACAGCAATCTTGTGCGCCTGCACCACCTGGCGAAGGTTTCCGAGGTCGGCCTGCGGGCAAAGCTGGCGAGCTGTGCTCAGCTCATCAATGTGCAATCGGGTGGCTTCATTACGGAAGGGCATTTTTCGCTGTCATGGTGACGGCGCGAGTTGGATTTTAGGCGAACGAATTTTGAGAGTCCTCCTCCTCAACCAGGCTTTTTATCCCGACGTGGTCTCGAGCGCGCAGCACGCGGCCGACCTTGCCGCCTCCCTAATTGAAGCCGGCCATGAAGTAACAGTGCTGGCCGATAAGCGAGCTTATGACGATCGCGCGCAGCATTTTTCGTCCGATGAGAGCTGGCAGGGCGTCCGCATCATCCGCGTGCCTTCCACCGGCTTCGGCAAGGCGTCCCGATGGCGGCGCGCCTCCGACTTCTCCAGTTTCATGCTGAGTTGCGCCTTGCGACTCCTATTTCTGCCGCGCTTCGATGTTGTCATCGCCATGACCTCACCGCCGCTGATCTTGCTCCTCGCGGCACTGGCAGTTCCGCTGAAGGCGCGCAAGCTGCTGTTTTGGTCGATGGACCTGAATCCCGACGAAGCCGTCGCCGCCGGCTGGCTGCGCCCTCAGTCAATAACGGCCCGTTTGCTGGGACGATTGATGCTTTACAGCATGAAGCGCGCCGAGCGCATCGTGGCCCTGGATCGCTTCATGCGTGATCGCATTCGTGCCAAAGGCATTGCGGGGGAGAAAATCGCTGTCGTTCCGCCCTGGGCGCATGACGACAGGGTGTGCTTTGACGCCGACGCTCGCCAGCGTTTTCGCAATCATTACGGCCTGTCGGAAAAATTCATCGTCATGTACTCCGGCAACCACAGTCCGTGCCATCCGCTGGACACGCTGCTGGCAGCGGCCGAGCGCCTGGCTGACCACCCGGAGATCGTTTTCCTGTTCGTGGGCGGTGGCAGCGAGTTCCGCAAGCCGCTCGCGCTCGAGCAGCGCGGCGCTCCTAACATTCGCTGCCTGCCATACCGGCCGGCACAGGAACTGGCGGGCTCGCTTTCGGCCGCGGACCTGCACCTCGTCGTTATGGGTAGGGCCTTTGTGGGCATTGTTCACCCCTGCAAGGTGTACAACATTCTTGCTGTGGGTGCTCCGTTTTTATATATTGGCCCGCAGGAGAGTCACATCGCCGATCTGATTGCCCGCTTGCAGGAGAGCGGTTCGGCGCTGGTCGCGGGACATGGGGAAGTGGAAAGCGTCATCCGGGGAATCCTGGAGGCGGCGCAGCGCCGGAGCATCGGCAGGTCCTGCTCCCGTGAGTTCGCCGGCCAGTTCTCACGACAGGTGCTGATTCCGCAAATGATCCACGTGCTGGAAACGATGGCTCCAACTTCTTGCGTGAGCGCGGCTGCCAGGGTTTCCCAGCCGCATCATTCCCCATAGGAGAATCTCTGGTCTTGCCAAAATCAGCCACCAAAGTGCTTGTGACCGGGGCGGGAGGCTTCATCGGACACCACCTGGTTTCGTTCCTGCGCCGCGAAGGTTATTGGATCCGCGGCGTGGATATCAAGCATCCCGAGTTTGCGCCCACCGAGGCCCAAGATTTCCAGCTTCTAGACCTGCGTCGCTGGGAGAACTGTCTGCGCGCCACCGAGGGCATGGACGAGGTCTACGCCCTGGCTGCCGACATGGGCGGTATGGGATTCATCTCCGCCAACCACGCGCAGATCCTCCACAACAACGCGCTCATCAACATCCATTCGCTGGAAGCGGCGCGCGAGAACCGGGTGCAGCGGTATCTGTTCACCTCTTCGGCCTGCATCTATCCCGAGTACCTGCAGACCGACACCGCCTGCAAGCCATTGAAGGAGGAAGACGCCTATCCCGCGGCGCCGCAGGACGCGTATGGCTGGGAGAAGCTGGTGATCGAGCGGCTCTGCACGCACTACGGCGAGGAGTGCGGTATCGAGACCCGCATCGTACGCTTCCACAACATTTTCGGACCGCTGGGCACATGGGACGGCGGACGCGAAAAGGCACCGGCCGCGCTCTGCCGCAAGATCGCGCATGCCCGGCTCACCGGCAATCACGAAATCGAGATCTGGGGCGACGGCGAACAAACGCGCTCTTTCTGCTACATCGACGATTGCGTCCTCGGCCTCTACAAACTGATGCGCTCCGACTTCCGCCAGCCGCTCAATCTCGGCCAGGACCGCATGGTCACCATCAACGAACTGGCGGACATGATCGCCTCCATCGCCGGCATCACCATCCGCAAAGTCCAGGTGCCCGGACCGCAGGGAGTGCGCGGGCGCAACTCCGACAACTCCCGCCTGCGCCAGGTGCTGGGATGGGAGCCTGCGATCTCTCTGGAAGAAGGCTTGGCCCGCACCTATGCCTGGATCGAGCAGCAGGTGCGCAAAGCGGTCAGCATGCCGGTCGCCGCGACGTAGGCTGGTCTTCTAGCGCTCGACCTGCGAGTCGGCACTGGTTACTCCGCTGGTGCGCTCTGTGCTTTGTCAGCACGATCGAGAACAAGAAAAGAGAAAATAGGCCCAATAAGCAGTAATCAGACGCACGCCCCTTCGTGCAGTGGAGCTTTTCGCCGCTAGGAGAGTGCCGTTGAAATCATTGGGCCTGACTTACTGCGCTACCTTCATCGCATCTCTCTCGCTCTCGTTCCTTCTGACCCGCTGGCTGCGTGACCAGGCGTTGAGTCGGGGCTGGAAGACGCGGCAGGTGCGCGACCGCGACGTTCATACCACTCCCATCCCGCGCCTGGGCGGCGTCGCCATTTTCATCTGCGTGGTCGCCGTAGTCGCCGCGCTGATAGCGTTCTCCCGCTTCGGCAGCTTCTTCGACCCGCGCCTCATCCTCAGCGTTCTCCTGCCTGGCATGCTGATCTTCCTGCTCGGCCTCTATGACGATCTGTTCTCGCTGGGCCCGTGGGTGAAGTTCGGCGTGCAGATCGTAGCGGCCTTGGCGGTCTTCCTGGCTGGCTTCCGCATCATCGAACTACCCATCCTGCTTGGCAACCGCAGTCTGGGGTTTGCGGGCTCCCTCGTGGCCACCGTTTTCTGGGTGCTGTTGATCACCAATGCCTTCAACCTTGTGGACGGGCTGGACGGTTTGGCGGCTGGTTCGGCACTGTTCTCGACCCTGACCGTGGTGGTGATCTCGCTGGTGAACGGCCGCGTGATGATCGGCCTGGTCGGGCTGGCGCTGGCGGGTGCGATTCTTGGATTCCTGCGCTTCAACTTCAACCCAGCGACCATCTTTCTCGGCGACTGCGGCAGCCTTTTCATAGGCTTTGTGCTCAGCGTGCTGGCGCTGGTGGGGGCGGGAAAGTCCTCGACCGCGGTGGCAGTGGCCATTCCCGTGGTTTCCTTCGGACTGCCTATTTTGGAGACTGCCATTTCAGTGGTGCGCCGCTTCCTCAGCGGACAGCCCCTGTTCGCTGCCGACCGGCACCACATCCATCACAAGCTCCTGGAGCGCGGCTGGAGTCAGCGCCAGGTGGTGGTGATTCTCTACGGAGTTTCCGCCGCGTTCGGTTTGTTGAGCGCTCTGTTGCTCTATCCCGGCGGTCCGACTCTCGGAGTAGTGCTGTTTGTGATCGGCGCTGGTATCTGGCTGGGGGTGCAGCACCTCAATTATCCGGAGTTTTTTGAACTGCATCGCCTGGCGCGCCGCACCCTGGAACAGAAGCAGATCATCGTCAACAATCTGGCGTTCCGCCGCGCCACCTTCCGTTTGGCCAAGGTGGAGCGCCTCTCCGAGCTTTACCAGATCCTCGAGGAGACTTTTCGCGGCAACGACTTCGACGGCTTCGAGCTGCGTTCGGCCACTTCGCCCCAGTCCCATGCCGCGCCCTTCGCAAACGGCGACTCCGATTTGCACTTCACCTGGAGCCGAGTGGGCAGAATGTTCTCAGCGCCAGCCTGGAGCATGTCGCTGGAATTGATCCTGCCCGGCTGCGCCCGCCGGGGATACCTCATGATCTACAAGCGTTACGCAAGCGACGCCCTCCGCGTGGACATCAATCTCCTGCTGCAGGAGTTCCGCGTGGTGCTGGCGTACGCGCTGGGACGCGCCTTGTCAGCGGAGACGGAAGAGCAGACGGTCAGGGCTGAAACCCTGGCGGCGACCGCAAACTCCAGCCTTCAATGACGGACGATGGTTACGGATTTTCTTCACCCACGTAGGCTCCTTTGCTAGCGCTTGTAAAATTGAGTATAAGGGGATTGCAAGAAACTTGGCGGTGGTACAGTCCCGGGACGAAAGCGGCATACTGATGCGGTGGCCTCTCCTTAGGAAATCCGGAGTCTCGCTGATCCGGTTCTTCGGGAAGCGCTCGCTCGCCGGTGTGCTGGCGCGCGCCGGCTTTGCACTCGTGCTCGCGGCTGTGGCTCTGTGGCTCACGCTGAAGTTGCCCTCCTACCAGACCCAGGTCTCGTACAGCTTCTTCACCGCTGCGGTGGCGGCCAGCGCCTACTTCGCTGGCTGGCAAGCGGGCCTGCTGACCACCGTTCTGACCGCGCTGGTCACCGCGTGGTGGTTGCTACCACCAGTGGACTCACTGGCCATCTCCGACCGGGGCGATGCTATCTGTTTCTTGATCTATGTCTGCACTTGTTTGGTGATTTGCCTGATCATTGCCTCACTGCACAGCAGCCGCCGGGCTCTGCGCGACGCACGCGACGCCTTGCGCCTCAGCAAACGCCGCATCGCCTATGTGGAGCGTCACGCCAAGGTCTGGACCTGGGAATACGACGTGCGCAGCGACCGCGTCAGTTGGTCCAACCTGTATGGCAACAACGTCAGTCGCCACGAACAATCGCTGCGCGACTGGCTGCAGATGGTCCACGAGGAAGATCGCAAGCAAGTCGCCGAAGCCATCCGGCGGGCCCTGCAAAAGGGAGAGTTCGAGGCCCGCTTCCGCATCATGCTGGGCGATTCTCAGCCGCGATGGTTGCTGGGGCGCGCTCAACTCGTGCTGCATGACGGCCAGCCCGCGGCTCTGGTGGGCATCAACATGGACGCTTCGGTCCATGGGGAATCGGACTCCGCGACGCTCGCCCAGCCACCTGCCGCCGCCAGCGCCTGAAAGACCTCACCTCTGCGCACCTGTCAGCACTTTGGAGCTGTTCTGCAGCCAGCGCCACGCCGTCTGGACAATATTGCTGAGCGGCCGCTTCGCCGTCCAGCCCAGCACTTGCGCCGCCCGCGTCGGATCGGCCACCAGCACCGGAGGATCGCCCGGACGCCGGGGACCGTAGCGCCGGTCCGGCGAACGCCCGGTCACCGCTTCCACAGCGGCGAGCACTTCCATCACCGAGTGCCCCTGGCCCGTGCCCAGGTTCAGGGCTACCGATGGGCCGCCATCGGCGAGATATTCGATGGCCAGGGCATGCGCCTCGGCCAGATCGCTCACGTGGATGTAGTCGCGGATGCAGGTGCCATCGGGCGTAGGGTAGTCGCGCCCGAACACCTCGAGGGTCCGCGTGCCGCGCGCCGCCTCGAGCGCCAGCGGGATCAGGTGCGTCTCGGGATCGTGGACTTCGCCGATCTCGCCGCTGTCATCGGCGCCGGCAGCATTGAAGTAGCGCAACGCGGCGAAGCGCAGACCGTATGCCTTCGAGTACGCGTCGAGCGCGTGCTCAAACAGCAGCTTGGTGGCCCCATAGGGGTTGATGGGCTCGCGCGGATTGTCCTCGCTGATCGGAACCTTCACCGGAACCCCGTACACGGCGCAGGTGGAAGAGAAGACAAAGTTCTTCACTCCAGCTTCGACCGCAGTGTTCAGTAAGTTCAGGGCGCACTCTACGTTGTTGTGGAAATATTTGCGCGGGTTCTCGACCGACTCGCCCACGTAGGCGTGGGCGGCGAAGTGCATGATAGCGTCGGCCTCCCGCAGCGCCGGCTCCAACCGCGCGCGATTACCGATATCACCCTCGACCAGTTGGAACCCGTCGGCGAGCGGACGGTGGCCGGTCGAGAGATTGTCGTAGATCAAGACCTCGTGCCCGCGCCGCGCCAGCTCGCGCACCGCATGACTGCCGATGTAGCCTGCGCCCCCAGTGACTACGACTCGCATCCGATGTCCCTCATGCCGCAAGCATAAATCGGAGTGCCGCGATTCTCGCTGGGGGTACCCCCCTCCCCCCGGTCCGAAACGCAAGTGACTGTGGCTCAACAACTTCCAAAAATGGTGCCTGTAAATACCGTCAAATAAAGGACTTTAAGGACGATTATCTGCTTGACACATAAACCTAGATTTGGCATAATTGGGCTGTCTTTCAAAGGGGCAGCCCATGAACCTGATAGATGTTAACACTCAGTTCAAGACCGACGATGATTGCCTTGAGTATTGGGAAAAACTCCGCTGGCCGAACGGCCCCCGCTGCACCACCTGCGGCTCCGACAAGATCAGCGTCATCACCCGCCAGAGCGAGTCCAAGAACAAGCGCAAGCGGCTGTTCTCCTGCCTAGAGCCTTCCTGCCGCCAGCAGTTCTCCGCCACCAACGGCACCATCTTCCACGATTCCCACCTGCCGTTAACCAAGTGGTTCACCGCCATTGCCCTGATCGTTGATGCCAAGAAGGGCATCAGCGCAAAGCAATTGCAGCGGCACCTCAAGGTGAGCTACGGTACGGCTTGGCACCTCGCGCACCGCATCAGGAAAGCGATGGAAGAAAACGGCGGCTCGTTTCTGACCGGCACCGTCGAGATTGACGAGACCTATATCGGCGGCAAGACCATACGGCGGAAAGATCGCGGCAAGTACCGCTCCAAGGATGCGGTGATCGGCATGGTGGAACGCGGCGGACGGCTGCGGCTCCGGCATCTCGGCAAAGGCAGCGCGACTGCAAGAGGCATCGCGCCAATCGTGGAAGCCAACGTCTCGCCCGATGTCGAGCGCATCATGACTGACGAATCTCCTATCTATCCTTACGGCCTGCCGAAGCACCAACTGCCGAAGCATGAGACCATCAATCACAGCCGCGAGTATGTGCGCGGAGACGTTCACACCAACACCATCGAATCCGCCTTCTCGCTGCTCAAGCGCGGCATTGTGGGCAGCTTTCACAAGGTTTCGATAAAGCACCTGCACAGATACCTGGGTGAATTCGAATACCGTTTCAACCGGCGCAAGGCTCCGGGCATGTTCGAGGAAACGCTGCGGAGAATCGCGGAGAACAAGCTGCTGCCTTACCAGGCGCTGATCGCGGAGGTGGGCCGTGGCTGATTTCGATTGGGTTGGGGCACGTCTACAATGCTCCGTCGCAATCGTTTTTGCGAGACTCCGCCAGACCCTCAAGCGTGATGTGGAGCAGCGTGATCGAGCGGGCGGTAATTATGCATTCCTGTTTCACAGTGAGGCTCATTCAATATTTGTTTCGCGGCGCGATGCCAGGGGCAACTCCCAAACGATTTCATTCGTGGAGACCCCAGATGCCATCGGTGTTACGGATGACGAGAAGGAAATGTTCGTCGCAACCTTGACACTGAATAATGATGGCGAGTGCCGTTTGTTGGTGAATGGCCAAGAGTTGACCGAATGGCAGTTTCGGAAGATGGCGCTGGAAAAGTTGTTTTTTGGTTCCTGAAAAACAGGCCCGATTCGTGGTCGGGCCAGCGTGCGACTTCGTACCTCAAGTTCATTCTACGCGGAGTCGCGATGCGGATCAGCAAGTATTTATTGCCCGAGGATACCCCCATGACAATGCAGATCGCGATTCGCGCCAAGGATGGCTTTGTCCTTGCCAGCGATATTAAGAACCGAATCACTGGTAACCCCGTAAGCTCGCTCATGTATCACACCAAGATTGCCTTGGATCGTGTCCACGAGATTCTGATCTGCGTTATGGGGTACACCGCTGATCCAGATGCTGATCCAGGTAACAAGTTGGCGGAATACCTGCGGGGGCAATCCGTTGTTAATCGAGAGATCATTATTCGATGGGTGGAAGAGTACGTTGCAGAAAGAATGCAGCAGCAAGAGGAAGATAACCTTTCGCTCTTTATATTGCATCCAACAGCGTCCCATGACTATATGTGGAAGGTTCGGATTCACGAGGGAAAAGTCAAAGAACTTCCCTCACTCAAATGGATAGCGATCAATGGGAATGAAAACAGCCCGGCAATCCTGTGGCCTGAGTATTTCAAATGCGAAGGGAAGCACGATCTTAAACAGGCGACTAAAATTGCCGCACTCACGATTTTGACGGCTGGAGATTTGAACCCCTACGGTGTGCGTGGATTGGAAATTTTTCAATACACATCAAATTGGCAAGCTCTTAGTGAGTCAGAACTAGACCGGCTGACTGAGAACTATGAGAAGTTGAAAACTGATCTGTTGGCCTTTATTTCTGCGGGCTGATTATCTTCGCGGGCTTGGTCTTGTCGGTCTTCACTTCTGATTTCTTGAGCGGCCCGGAGTGGGCCAGCTTGCGCAGCACAGCATCGAACTTCGCTTTGTCTACCTTGAGCGGCTTCGCCATGCCCGTATTGTAGCGCGATTATTTCCACACCGCCGCACAGCCTACTGCACCATTCCTGAGGTATTTACTCAGGAACTACTAGATATATTTTTTGTTTCGTGTTGGTATGCGGAACAGGAACGGCCTCTGGATGTCCAAACCCAGAGGCCGCCCAGACCCCTCAGGTTGCGGCGTCCAAGACCACGACCTGAGGCCCATTTTGTCGGAGGCGTTGGGCATGTGGCAGGCCCACGGGATTTATACTCCCTCAACGTCTGCACGGGCGTTCTGCGGGTTCGACTCCCGCCGCCTCCGGCTCACTTCTGACAGGAATCCTGTCACCGCCAAAGCTACTACGCAAAGGTATATCTTGACAACATGTCGTCAGCCGATCTGCTGAATTGCGATTGACCGAACAGGCACCGGAGAGCAGTATATGTGTGAGCCGGATATTTGTCCTTTAAGTCCTTTAGATCGCCGGGATGGGCAAATACCGTCATTTAAAGGACTTACTCGTAAGAACAGTCTCGCAAAGGAGTTAGGGGGCATTTTTCGCGGTTTCGGGCACATTTTCGAAGGGCTCGCTTTTCGCGCTTGTCGTTCCAGATGACAGGCTTTTGTATTTCAAGGAGATAATCTACTGCACAATACAATATCGAAACGTTAGAACATTTGTCAAGCGAAAAAATCGGGGCTATTTACTGCATGCAGGTACTTTGCTAGGGTGGCCGAAATGGGCAAGGTCATCGGCTGCGGGTTCTGCCCTGAAACTGCGAATATCACTGGCGAGCACCTCTGGTCAGATTGGTTTGGAAGAGGCCTGGGGACAAAAGTCTTTACCGTGACCCGCAAAGAGGCTAATGGAAGTATCAAGCAATGGACTAAGAACGAATTGAACGAAAAAGCCCGTGTGGTGTGCGGAACCTACAACAGTGGCTGGATGAGCCGACTAGAACAGAAGTTTAAGACTGTTGCCGGAGACATGGCCTGGCACTGTACCCCGAAAGTTCTACAGGCACCTGACATTGCGGTATTAGCGACGAACGCCTTCAAGTGCTCCATTGTCGCTGACCTGATGCACGATAATCGGCCTCCGTTTTTTGGTCTTCTTGCGCGTAGGAGGTTTGCTCAGTCTCTTACGATTCCCGCCGGAGTGCAGATGTGGATTGGCAGCCTCGTCCCCTCGCGTGGGATTTTTAAAAGCTACTACTACGAGACCCCACTCGGAACCAGCGACGGTTTCGAGTTGAATGTGTTCACTTACGCCCAAGGGCATCTTCTCATTCAGGTTCTTGCCGCCCGTTGGAGGAAGAAGACGAATCGGAGGCGCGCACTGGCACCCCGCCTCACCCAGTCCCCGGACTACGATGCCATCTCTATTCCCTTTTGGCCTAGCGATGGGACTGACATTGGCTGGCCGCCGCCTATGCATCTGGGCCACGAGATTATCAGTGAGTTCGTGAACCGTTGGCAGAGAATTCGGCGTCTTAGGAGAATTTCTTGAGCGTTCCCGGCGCCCCACATCTGCCCGCCTTTGGCAGATGTGGGTCTCTCTTCACTTCGTCGAATCACCCGGAAGGATCCACATTTGCTAACTGCAGAAGTGTCACTCTGAGCGAAGCGAGGAATCTAGACGGTGCGATTCGGGCCCATGCGGTCTATTGAGCTGAACTATTAACCGTATGGGCCGCAAAGGCACGCTCCAGATCCTTCGCGCGCGCTCGGTTCGCGACGCTCCCTCGCGCGGCTCAGGATGACAAACTCCGGGGTATGGGCCGCAAAGACACGCTCCAGATCCTTGGCCCGCTCTCGGTCGCCAGTTTGCCGGAGCTACTGCCGAGCACTCATAACCGAAAAAAACGCGGGCGGCGGCGCCCGCGCCACGCACGCTTTTCCACATCTGGCCCCCGATTTCCACCCGCTCCGACTGGAGCCGCACCAGTTAGAATAAAGACAACGTTTTCATGTCCCAGTTTGTCCATCTACACCTGCATACCGACTATTCGCTGCTCGATGGCGCCAGCGATATCGACAAGCTCATGCCGCGCGTGGCCGAGCTTGGCCAGAAGGCCGTCGCCATCACCGATCACGGCAACATCTTCGGCGCGCTACATTTCTACAATGCTGCCAAGGCACGTGGCATTAAGCCCATCATCGGTTGCGAGCTTTACGTCTGCCAGAAGGACGACCACCGCGTGGACCGCACGCCGCCCGAGGGCGACAGCTATCACCACCTGATCGTGCTCGCCGAAACCGACGAGGGCTACCGCAATCTGGTGAAGATCACCTCCGAGGCGTCGCTCAACGGCTTCTATTACAAGCCGCGCATCAGCAAGAAGTTCCTCGCCGAACATGCGCGCGGGCTCATCGGGCTCTCGGGCTGCCTAAAGGGCGAAATCGCCGAGCGGCTCACGGAAGGGAAGTACGACGCCGCGCGGCAGGCTGCCGGCTTCTACCGTGAACTCTTTGGCGCGGAGAACTTCTTCCTCGAGATTCAGGATCAGGGTCTGGAGCAGGAAGACAAGATCCGCGCCGACTTGATACGCCTGAGCAAGGACACCGCCATCCTGCTGGTCGCGACCAACGACAGCCACTATCTCTGCGAAGAGGACGCCCACGCGCAGGACGTGATGGTCTGCATTCAAACCGGCAAGTCCATTCAGGACCCGAACCGGCTCAAGTTCCAGACCAATCAGTTCTACGTGAAGAGCGCCGACGAGATGGCGCGCGTCTTCAAGGACACGCCCGAGGTGCTGACGCGCACCCTGGACATCGCCGAGCGCTGCCACGTCAAGCTGGAGAAAGTCCGCAGCCCGTTTCCGCACTTCGAAGTCCCGGCAGGCTACACGCTCGACAGCTACTTCGAGCACGTCACGCGCGAAGGTTTCGCGCGACGGCTCGTGCTGCTGCGCGAACTCGAATCACACGGCCGCCTGCGGCATTCGCTCTCGGCATACGAGCAGCGATTGTCGGGGGAAATACAGATCATTCAGCAGATGAAGTTCGCCGGCTATTTTCTTATCGTCTGGGACTTCATCCGCTACGCCAAGGAGAGCCACATTCCCGTCGGTCCGGGCCGCGGATCGGCCGCGGGCTCGCTCGTCTCTTACGCGCTTTCCATCACCGACATTGATCCGCTCGAGAACGGACTGATTTTCGAGCGCTTCTTAAATCCCGAGCGCGTGTCGCTGCCGGACATCGACATCGACTTCTGTATGAACCGGCGCGGCGAAGTGATCAACTACGTCACCCAGAAATACGGTCGCGAGAACGTCGCCCAGATCATCACCTTCGGCACCATGCAGGCCAAGGCTGCCATCAAGGACGTGGGCCGGGCCATGGACATTCCCTACGGCGACGTGGACCGCATCGCCAAGATGGTGCCGCAGCGACTGAACATCACGCTGGACGAATCGCTGAAGGAATCAGAGCAGCTTCAGACCGCGTACGAGAGCGATGCGCAGGTCCGCCAGCTTCTCGATACCGCGCGCAAGCTGGAAGGTCTCGTCCGTAACGCGGGCGTGCACGCTGCCGGAGTGGTGATTGCGCCGCAGCCTCTGATCGAGCTGGTCCCGCTGCACCGCACCAAGAACGATGAAATCGTCACCGCCTTCGACATGAAGGCGGTTGAGAAGATGGGCCTGCTGAAGATGGACTTTCTTGGGCTCACCACGCTGACGATTCTTGACGACGCGCTCAAGCTCATCGCCCAGACTACCGGCCAGAAGCTCGACCTCCAAAAGCTACCCCTGGACGACCAGGAAACCTACCGACGCGTCTTCCACACCGGAGTGACCTCGGGGGTGTTCCAGTTTGAATCGCACGGCATGCGCGACGTGTTGCGGCGCTACCAGCCCAACTCGGTCGAGGACCTGACGGCGTTGAACGCGCTCTACCGTCCGGGCCCGCTGCAGGGCGGCATGATCGACGACTTCATCGAGCGCAAGCACGGCCGCAAGCCCATTGCCTACGAACTGCCCGAACTGGAAGAGATTCTCAAAGAGACGCTGGGCGTGATCGTCTATCAGGAACAGGTGATGCAGATCGCCAACCGCCTGGCCGGTTATTCGCTCGGCGAGGCTGACCTCCTTCGCCGCGCCATGGGCAAGAAGAATCCCGTGGAGATGGCGGCGCAGCGCGAGCGCTTCGTGCAGGGCGCGATGCAGCGCGGGTATCCTGAGAAGAAGGTGGTCCACATCTTCGATCTCATGGAGCAGTTCGCCGGCTACGGCTTCAACAAGTCGCACTCCGCCGCCTACGCCCTGCTCGCCTATCACACCGCGTATCTGAAGACCCACTACCCGGTGGAGTTCATGGCGGCGCTGCTGACCTCCATCACCGGCAACACCGACGACGTGGTGAAGTACATCAACGAGTGCCGCGAGATGGGGATTCCCGTCGAGCCGCCTGACATCAACGTCAGCGACGCCAACTTCACCCCGCACGGCACTGCCATCCGCTTTGGCCTGGCGGCGGTGAAGAACGTCGGCCACAACGCCATCGAATCCATTCTTGCCGCGCGCAAGGAGCTGGGGGGCTTCCGCAGCATATTCGAGTTCTGCGAGACGGTGGACTTGCGCCTGCTCAACAAGCGGGTGATCGAGTCGCTGATCAAGAGCGGCGCCATGGATTCGCTCGGCGGACGGTCGCGACTGATGGCCGTGCTAGACCGCGCCATGGAGCGCGCACAGAAGACGCAGCGCGACGCCGAGTCCGGCCAGCACGGGCTATTCGGCGTGTTCGACGACCAGCCCGCGCAGCACGCCAACAACGACAAGCTCCCCGAAGTCCCCGACTGGGACGAGCAGCAGCGCCTGGCTGCCGAGAAGGAGATCCTCGGCTTCTTCATCACCGGCCACCCGCTCGAGAAGTACCGCGACAAGCTGCTGGACTTCAGCGCCCTCTCGACCGAGGCCATCGCGGCCATGAAGTCTTCCACGGGCAAGGACGAGATCTATGCCGGCGGCATCATCTCCAATCTGCGCGTGTTGAAGTCGCGGAAGGGTGAACTCTACGCCCAGGCGGCGCTCGAAGACATGTCCGGGTCTGTGGACATGCTGGTCTTCCCTGAAGCCTACCGGCGCATAGGAGACAAGCTGCGCACGGAGGCGCCGGTGCTGGTGCGCGGCGGAGTGCGCGTGGAGGAAGGCTCGAATCCCAAGCTGACCCTGACTGACGTGACGCCGCTCGACCAGGCGCAGCCCAAGCTGCCGCGCTCGCTGCGCATCCGCGTGCCGCTCGAGACCGCCAGCGAATCCACCATTGACGCTCTTCACGATCTCTGCCGTGAGCGCCGCGGCGAGGCCAAGCTGTTGTTCGATTTGGAACGCGCCGGAGACTTTCTGGTGGTGATGGAAGCCGAAGGCTATAATGTTCAGCCGGACCGGACCTTTATCTCCCGCGTCGAGCAGCTTTGCGGACGCGGCAGCGTGCGCGTCGTAGAGTGAGGCTTTCGCAGATGGTTACCCCTAAGGTCGCTCCGGAGGCTCCCGTTTCCAAGGAGGGAGCCCCCGCCTTCGGCGCGCTCCAGGCTTCGCAGTACCTGGTGTCGCTGGCCGGGCCGGTGGTGGAGAGGTCGGTGAACGGCACGGAAGGCAATACGGAAGCCGCCGCCCGGGCGGACCGAGAACTGGGACGAATCGAGCGGCAGATTCAGCAACTGGAGGCCGCCGCCGGCGACAACCAGGACGCTCGGCGCCAGCTCGAGGACCTCCACGCTCAAGTGCAAGCTTTGCGCCAGCAGATGGACGCTCGCCTCAACGCCTGGCACAAGGCCGAAGTTGCGCGCCATCCCCAGCGTCCCTACACGCTCGATTACGTGGAGCGCATCTTCACTGACTGGAGCGAGGTCCACGGCGATCGCGGTTTCGCCGATGATCCCGCCATCATCTGCGGCATGGCCCGCTTCCACGGGGAGGAGGTGATGGTGGTTGGCCATCAGAAGGGCCGCGACACCAAGCAGAAGCTCTATCGCAACTTCGGCATGCCTCATCCCGAGGGCTATCGGAAGGCGCTGCGCTTCATGCGGCTGGCGGAAAAATTCGGGCGCCCCATCTTCACTCTTGTGGACACGCCCGGTGCCTATCCCGGGCTGGGCGCGGAAGAACGTGGGCAGGCCGAAGCCATCGCCCGCAACCTGCGCGAGATGGCGCGGATCGAAGTGCCGATCATCACGGTCGTTACTGGCGAGGGTGGCTCGGGCGGCGCCCTGGCCATCGCCGTCGGCAATCGGGTGCTCATGATGGAAAACGCCATCTACTCCGTGATCTCGCCCGAAGGATGCGCCTCCATCATGTGGCGCGACGCTTCCAAGAGAGAGCTGGCGGCCCAGGCCATGCGCATCACTGCCGAAGACCTGAAGCAGCTCGGCTGCGTTGACGACATCGTCCCGGAGCCTGCCGGCGGCGCCCACACCGACCACGCCCGCGCCGCCGAACTGCTCGACGCCGCGCTCCAGCGGCACTTCGCAGAGCTGAAGGTTCAGACGGCTTCCCAGCTTGTGGCCTCCCGCTACGAAAAGTTCCGCCTGATGGCCCAGTTCTTCAGTGGGGAATAGCGCTGCCCGGTGCATCTGCGATGATCGGCAGTCATGATTCGCACCTGATTGGAGCCGGGCCCGCAAAGGATGGCATCCGCATCGTGCTTTTTGTCATCTTGCTATAATGAATCGCTTTGCTCAGCCCAAAAGCCCTTGTGGTGGGGGATCCGGAGGTTTCTTAGAGGCCTATGGCCAGCACTGATGTGATTGCGCAGGAAGTATCGCCGCGCGATGCTTCCCGGCACTTTGTCAACGATTTCAGCCTGCAAGTCGCCACCGTGAACGGTTCCGGCTCGCAGAGCGCCAACACCATCCTGCTGCGCAGCATTTTTCAGATGGGCATTCCCGTCTCCGGCAAGAACCTTTTTCCCTCGAACATCGCCGGTCTGCCCACCTGGTTCACCATCCGCGCCAACAAGCACGGTTACATCGCGCGCAAGAAGGAGATCGATTTCCTCAT
>Ga0187777_10000044_pt1 | contig 88796 bp, 71 predicted proteins | sample 1015_Q2_SP5_10_M_FD_132416 | JGI IMG/M metagenome (GOLD analysis project Ga0187777, IMG submission 132416) | Tropical peat soil microbial communities from peatlands in Department of Meta, Colombia - 1015_Q2_SP5_10_MG | ecosystem: Environmental > Terrestrial > Soil > Wetlands > Peat | place... | reverse complement strand
TCGGTGGAGTTCGCCGAGCATCGCCCGTACCAGCCGGGCGACGAGCTTCGCTACGTCGACTGGAAGATCGCGGCGCGGTCGAACCGCTGGGTGGTCAAGCAGTTCGAGGAGGAGACCAACCTGCGGGCGACGCTCGTCCTCGACGTCAGCCGGTCGATGGCCTGGACCGGCGCCCCCGGACGCCTGACGAAGCTCGCGTACGCGGAGAGAATGGTCGCGGCGCTTGCCCTCCTCTTCCTCCGCCAGCGCGACGCGGTGGGGCTGGTGCGATTCGACGACCGGGTGCGATCGGCGCTGCCGCCACGGGTGCGCACCGGCCAATGGCAGCGTATCGTGGCGGCGCTCGACGACCCGGGGGCCGGACGTGCGAGTCGGGCGGCCGGCGCGCTGGAGCAGGCGGGGCGGCTGATCTCTCGTCGCGGGATGGTGGTGCTCGTCTCCGATCTCCTGCTCGACCCACCGGAAGTCGTTCGGCGGGTGCGCGGACTGCGCGCGGCCGGCCACCACGTGGCGGTGCTGCACGTGATGGATCCTGCGGAGCGGGAGCTCCCCGCCGCCGGAGACGCAGTCTTCGTCGATCCGGAGAGCGGCGTGGAGGTAACGGCGGCGGTAGCCGACGTTCGAGCCGCCTACAGGCAGACCGTCGACGAGGCGCTCCGCGAATGGCACTCCTCGCTCACCGCCGCCGGGGCCACCTACGAGACGATCAGCACTGACGCCCCCTTCGGCGTCCCGCTCCGACGCGCCTTCGCGGTGCGTCAGCGGCTTCCGTAGCGACCGCTCGCCCCGATGGAGTTCCTCTCCCCGCTCTATCTCGCGGCGGCGTCGCTCGCCGCCGTCCCGCTCCTCATCCACCTGTTGCGCCGCCGCATCGGTGTGCGCGTCGAGTTCCCGGCGGTGCGTTACCTTGCCCGCGCCGAGCGCGAGCACAGCCGGAAGCTCCGCTTGCGGAATCTCTTCCTCATGCTTCTGCGCGTGCTGGTGGTTCTCCTCATCGCCGCCGCCGCGGCGCGGCCGGTGGTGCGCATCACCGGAGGGGGAGCCGGCGCGCACGCGCCCACCGCGCTCGCGATCGTGCTCGACAACTCGCTCAGCACCTCGGCACTCCCGGGCGGGCGGGCTGTGCTCGACGTGCTGCGGAATCAGGCGCGCGCGGCGGTCGATCGGGCGGCGCGCCTCGACCGCGTCTGGCTGGTGACCGCCGATGGCGTCGTGCATGGCGGCGAGCGGGACGCCGTGCGCGACGCGATCGATCACGTCGACCCGCTCGCCGGGGCGGGGAGTCCGAGTCGCGCACTCCTCAAGGCGGGCGGCCTGGTGGAGGCGGCGCCCTTCCCGGCGCGCCAGATCCTCGTTCTCACTGACGGACAGGCGACGACCTGGGCGTCGCCCGTGCTCCTCGGCGGCGAGGATGTGGTGGTGTCGCACCTCGCGGCGGCGCCGCCGGTGAATCACGCGGTCGTGGCGGCGAGTGGCGTGCCGGTCCGATGGACGCCGCGGGGCGCGGTGCACGCGCGCGTCCTCACCCCCGACTCGGCCACCTATCGAATCATCCTGGGCGGGCGGACGCTCGCCCGCGGGACCGTCGCCCGCGACGAAGAGATCGTGGTGCGAGCGGCGCCCCCCGAGCGCGGATGGACCGTCGGAGCGGTGGAGCTCGAGCCTGACGAGTTGCGGGGCGATGACCGCCGCTGGTTCGCCGTCTGGATCGGCCCCGCACCCGCCGTCTCGGCGCGCCCCTCGGTGGGACCCTTCGTTCGGACGGCGCTCGACGCGCTGACGCAGGCCGAGCGGGTCGTCTCGGGGAACGACATCGCGATCACGCCCGCCGACGAGGCGACCCGGCTCCCGGCCCTGCTCGTCGCGCCGAGCGATCCGGTGAAAATCGGGGCCGCCAATCGTACCCTCGAGCGGCTCGGCGTTCCCTGGCGTTTCGGAGCCCCGCGACACGGAGTCGCCGCGCCCGTGCGTGCCGGTGCCGGAGAGCGGCCGCTCGAGGGGGTGACCGCGACCTCGCGATACCTGCTCCGGAGCGAAGGGCCGCCGAGTGGCGACACGCTCGCCACGGCGGGGGGGGAGCCCTGGATCGTCGGCGGCCAGCGCTACGTTCTCATCGGCTCGCCGCTCGATCGGGCCTCGACCGACTTTCCGGTCAAAGCCGCCTTCGTCCCCTGGCTGGATGAGATGCTCTCGCAGCGGCTGAGCGAGGATGCGGGGCCGCTCCTGACGGCCGCGCCGGGAGAGGAAGTGGTGCGGCCCCCCGGGGCCGATCAGCTCGAGCAGCCGAGCGGCACCCGCCTCTCGCTCAGTACCGACACGCTTGTCGCCCCCGATCGCACCGGCGTCTACTTCTTCCTCGCGGGCGGGGCGCGCACCGGCGCCCTCGCGGTGAACGCCGAGCCGGAGGAGTCCGAGCTCCGACGGCTCGACGACAGCACGCTGGCGCGACGCATCCGGGCGCATCGGGTGACCGTCGTGACCGACAGCGCGGTCGCGATGGCGGGGCTCTTCGACGCCTCGCCGCGCCGGCCGTTGCTGGCGCTCCTGCTCATTCTCGCGCTCGCCGGGCTGGTGGCGGAGTCGATCGAGGCGGCCACCGGGCAGCGTCGCCGCGGCAGCTGATGGCGCTGCCGCGACTGCTGGACGCGATTGCCGGGCTGGGCGACTTCCGGCGGCTGGTGCGCGACCTGCCGCCGCCGGGTGCCCGTCGCACCGTGGGCGGCCTCTTCGGCTCGGCCGATGCCGCCATCACGGCCGCCCTCGTCAGGCAGCTCGGCGCCACGCGCGTCATCGTCATCGTCACCGAGACACTGCCTGACGCCGAACGCTGGCTCGCCGATCTCGGGGCGCTGCTCGACGGCGATGCGGTGGCGCTCTACCCGCCGCGGGAGGCGTTCGGCGAGGCGGAGCCGCACCTGGAGGTCGCCGGCGAGCGGGTGGAGACCCTCGAGCGAGTGGCCCGCGGCGAGGTGCGGACACTCGTCACCACCGCCCGCGCCGTGCTGGAGCGGACGCGCCTCCCGGACGCGGTGCGGACGGCCCGCCTCGAGCTCAGGGTCGGTGAGACGCGCCGCCTCGAGGAGCTGGCGGCCCACCTGGAGCGGGTGGGGTTCGAGCGCGTGCCGCTGGTGGATGAGGTGACGCAGTTCAGCGTGCGCGGCGGGATCGTCGACATCTACAGCTTCGGGATGGCCAACCCGGTGCGGGTCGAGTTCTGGGGGGACGAGATCTCGTCGCTCCGGCACTTCGACATTGCCACCCAGCGCTCCACACGCGACGCGACATCGGCGCTCATCCTTCCCGTGGAGACGCCGGCTCCGGCCGACGCGGAAGAGGAGAGCGCCGGCCCGGTCGTTCGAGGAACGCTCGCCGACCTGTTCCCCAGCGAGGCGATCGTCGTCAGGCCGGCCGGTGGCGGAATCGACCTCGAGCTCCGGCGCACGTGGGACGAGGCCCAGCACCATATCGATCTCGCTCGACGGCGCGGCGAAGACACCCCCGATCGCGCGATCCTCTTTCAGAGCCCGGAGGCGGCCGCCGCGCAGCTCGCTGCTTTCGGTGCCCTGGCGATCCGGACCGGGGCCGCGCCCTCCGCCAACGGGGCACCGGACATCGTCTTCCCGATCCGGCCGCCGGAGCCGATCGACCGCGACATCAAGCGCCTTCGCCGCCTGACGAGCGACGGCATCCCCACCGTCATCCTCTGCGACAACGTGGGGCAGAGCGAGCGCCTCGACGAGCTGCTCAACGAAGACCCGGGCATTCCCTCGAGCGCCGCCCTCACCGTCGGGGTGGTGAACGGCGGCTTCGTCATCCCGCCCGGAGCGGGCGAGCCGGGGCTCCGGATCCTCACCGACCACGAGATCTTCCGTCGCGAGCGGCGCATTCGGCGCCAGCGCCGCTACGGCACCGCCACATCGCTCGAGAGCATCACCGCGCTCAAGGCGGGCGACTACGTCGTCCACCTCGAACATGGGGTCGGCATCTACCGCGGCATCGAGCGCATGTTCGTGAAGGAGAGCACGATCGAGGTGGCGGTGGTGGAGTACGAGGGTGGCGACCGCCTCAATGTTCCGCTCTACCGCATCGACCAGATCGAGCGCTACCGCTCGGCGACTGATGTTGGAGGGGACGCGCCGCCGCCGCGCCTTCACAAGCTGGGCGGGAAACGGTGGGCCGCGCAGCGCGACCGCACGCGAGCGGCGCTTCAGGAGCTGACCCTCGAGCTGCTCGAGCTGTACGCCCGGAGGCGCGTGGCCACCAAGACCCCCGTCCTTCCGGACACCACCTGGCAGCGGCAGCTCGAGTCGTCCTTCCTCTTTGAGGACACCCCCGATCAACGGAAGGCGACCGAGGAGGTGAAGCGCGACATGGAGTCCGCGCGGCCGATGGACCGGCTTCTGGTGGGCGATGTCGGCTACGGGAAGACCGAGGTAGCCGTTCGAGCGGCCTTCAAGGCGGTGCAGTCGGGGCGGCAGGTGGCGGTGCTCGTCCCGACGACGATCCTCGCCGAGCAGCACGGGCGCACCTTCGGCGAACGGCTGGCCGACTTCCCGCTCCGGGTGGAGACGCTCAGCCGATTCCAGTCGGCGAAGTCTCAAACGGAGCTGCTGAACGCGGTGAAGGCGAAGAAGGTGGACGTCGTGATCGGGACACACCGCCTGCTCAGTCCCGACGTCCACTTCGGCGATCTCGGACTGGTGATCGTCGACGAGGAGCACCGATTCGGCGTCAAGCACAAGGAGCGCCTCAAGCATCTGCGGCTCGAGACGGATGTGCTCACCCTCACCGCCACGCCGATCCCGCGCACGCTCCATCAATCACTGGCCGGGCTGCGCGATGTGACGGTGATCGGCACCGCTCCGCGCGATCGCTCTCCGGTGCTGACCTTCGTCGAGCCCTGGGACGACGGTCTGATCGAGGAGGGGGTGGCGCGCGAGATCGATCGCGGCGGCCAGGTCTTCTTCGTCCACAACCGGATCGAGACGATCGTCGGTGTCGCCGACCATGTGCAGCGCCTGGCGCCGCGGGCGCGGGTGGCGGTCGCGCACGGGCAGATGCGCGAGCGTGATCTCGAGTCGGTGATGGCGCGCTTCGCCGGCGGTGAGGTCGATGTGCTCGTCTCGACGATGATCGTCGAGTCGGGACTCGACGTGCCTAACGCGAACACGATGTTCGTCAATCGCGCCGACCACTTCGGTCTCGCCCAGCTCTACCAGCTGCGCGGGCGCGTCGGGCGCTCGCACCGGCGTGCCTACTGCTATCTCCTCGTGCCCGACACCGTCGATCTCGAGGCCGAGCGGCGACTCCAGGTGCTCGAGCAGCACACCGAGCTCGGCTCGGGTTACAGGATCGCGCTCAAGGACCTGGAGATGAGGGGCGCCGGGAATCTCCTGGGGCCGGAGCAATCGGGGTTCGTTCAGGCGGTGGGCTTCGAGCTCTACCTCAAGATGCTCGAGCAGACCGTGGAGCGAATGCTGCGCTCCGACGGGGCGCCCGCGCTCGTTCCGGCGGACGTGTCGATGGATGTAGCCACCTTTCTGCCCGACGACTACGTGTCGATCCAAGAGGCGAAGCTCGACATCTACCGGCGGCTCTCTCAGTTTCGAGAGGCGTCCGATGTCGAGGCGCTGCGCCAGGAGTTGCGAGACCGGTTCGGGCCGCCGCCGCCGCCGGCGGAAGCTTTCTTCGCATCGGCGCTCCTGCGCATCATCGGCGGCCGGCTGGGGATCGAGGGGATCCTGGTGCGCGGGGACGAGGCCCGTATTACCTTTCGACCGGATGCGGCGCCTCGCCTGAAGGGACTCACCTCGGCGTTCCAGGAGGTGCAGTTCCAAGCCGAGGTTCGGCGCGCGCACCCGCTGTCGCTCAAGCTCTCGCGCCTCGGTGGCGCGACGCTCCTCGACGGCCTGGTGCGGGCTCTCAAGAGCCTCGTTCCGTGACTTAGCTGCACCGCTCGCGCCGCGCGGCGCGGCCGCTCCTGAGCTTGGGCGCGGTGTGTCCCCCGTGTGGCTCACGAAATCTTCTCATACCGCACGCTCGCTCCCAGGCACATGACCCGAACTCCGATCACCCTCGCTGCCATCGTCGCGTCCGTCGTCGCCTGCAAGGGCTTCAAGGAAGCGATGACGGCGCACGTCGACGTCGCCGCCAAGGCCGGCGCGCAGGAGCTCTCCTCGCAGCGACTGGCCTCGCTTCTCTCGCAGGTGAAGGTGCCCGTCACCCCGGAGATCGCCAAGGCGATCACCAACATCTGGACCGACTACCAGCTCCTCGGTCAGGCCGCTGCGCATAACGACTCGCTCAACGACAAGGCTCTGGTCGATTCCGCCCTCTGGCCGGTGATCTCGCAGCGCCGCGCTGGAAAGTGGCACGACCAGCTGGTGAAGAGTTGGGGGATCGACACCGCCGGGAACGAGGCGAAGTACGCGACCGGCGCATTCCTCGCGGCGCGCCACATTCTCTTCGTGGTTCCGCAGGGGGCGTCGCCGGCGACGAAGGATTCGGTCCACAAGCACGCCCTGGAGGTGCGGGCGCAGCTCACTCCGGCGAACTTCGCGGCGATGGCGTCGAAGTACAGCCAGGAGCCGGGAGCGCAGCAACGGGGCGGAGACCTCGGCGTCTTCCCCAAGGGAGCGATGGTGAAGGACTTCGAGACCGCGGTCCTCGCGCTCCAACCAGGGCAGATCTCGCCGCCGATTCTGACGCAGTTCGGCTATCACATCATCTACCGGCGTCCGTATGCCGAGGTGAAGGAGGAGTTCGCGCAGCGGGCGAACGAGCCCGCGTTGCGGGCGGCCGACAGCACGTACATCGATCGCCTCGAGAAGTCCGGGAACATCGTCATTCAGCCCGGCGCGGCGGCGGCCATCAAGAGCGCCGCACACGACATCGATGCGCACCGCACCGACAAGACGGTCCTCGCGACGTCGAACGCCGGGTCGTTCACCGTCGCCCGCATGGCGCGCTGGCTCCTGGCGTCGCCGCAAGGGCAGGAATTGTCGCAACGACTTCCGCAGGCCACGGACAGCCAGACCGTGAGCTTCCTCAAGAACCTTCTCCGCAACGAGTTGGTGCTCCACCAGGCCGACAGCGCGAAGGTCGAGCTGACGCCGGCCGAGATGGACACGCTGCGCAAGGCGTTCGCGGACCTGGTGACTTCTCGGTGGGAGCAGCTCAACGTCTCACCGCCGTCGTTGGCCGATAGCGGAAAGACCGAGGCAGCGCGCGAACGGATCGCCGCTGCGCGCGTGGATGACTACCTCGACAAGCTGATGCAGCAGCAGGCGCGCTTCGTCGATGTGCCGCCGCCGCTGGAGGAGGTGCTTCGCGATCGCTATCCGGCGAAGGTCAATCAGACCGGGGTCGAGCGTGCGATCGAGAGCGCGACGAAGATGAAGGCGACCGCTGATTCGACGAAGGCGAAGAACCGGCCGCCGAGCGAGGTCCCGCTCGGTCCGACGAAGCCCGGGGGAGCGGCGCCCGCGCCTACTCCGGCTCCGCCAGCACCGCCGGCGGCCCCGCCGACGCCTCCGCCGTTGCACACTCCACGCTGAGCGAACACGTCGCGGCGGCACGGGTAGGAAGGTCGATGCGGATTATCCGGCTTCCGGTTGCGCCGTGGGTGGCGGGTGCGATCGCGCTCGCCCTCTTCGCCCCCCTCGCCTCGCGCGCGGCCGCGGCGCAGCAGCACGCGGACACGGCGCACGCGCCGCCTCCCTCGCCCGCCGCCGACACGGCGTCGGCGGTTCGAATCATCGGCGATAGCGCCGGTAAGCTCGTCATCCCGCCGTCGCTCGCGCCGGCCGCCGCTCCGGCGGCGGGGAACGGGCCGTCATCCGCGCCCCCCTCTCCCACGGGCGCGACGGGTGACGAGCAGTCGTCCGCTCCGCGACTGGTCATTCCTCCACGCTCGGGCTCCTTGCAAGGGGCGGGAGCGGCAGCCGCCGGCGCCGCGGGAGGGGCCGCCGCGGCGGATATGACGTCCGAGACGCCGCTCGTGCAGCTGGGGGGGCCGAGCGCGGGTCCGACCACCGTGCCGGTGGATGGTGTCGTCGCCGTCGTCGGCAACACGCCAATCCTCGGCAGCGAGATCGAGGAGCGAATTCAGGCCTTCCGCGCTCAGGGGCAGCAATTTCCCGACGACTCGGTGGGGCGCGCGAGGGTGGTGAGGGACGTCCTCAACGCCATCATCGACGAGGAGCTTCTCGTCCAGCGGGCGCAGGTGGAAAAGGTCGACATCAACGAGAACGATGTCATCACCACCGTCGACCAACAGCTCACCAAGATCCGCGCCAAGTTCTCCACCGAGCAGGAATATCGCGCCGAGCTGAAGAAGGCGGGCTTCGGCACGCCTGACGAGTATCGTCGCTGGCTCATCGAGCAACAGCGGCGCCAGCAACTCCAGCAGAACCTCTTCGCCAAGCTGCGCTCCGACGACAAGCTCCCCGTGGCGCCGGTGACGGAGAAGGAGGTCAACGCCTACTTCGAGGAGAACAAGGGGAAGATCCCGAGCCTCCCGGCGACGATCACCCTGCGGCAGATCGTCGTCTCGCCGCAGCCCAGTAACAGAGAGGACTCGATAGCGCTGGCGAAGGCCGAGTCGGTGTGGGTCGAGCTCAAGAAAGGGGGCGACTTCGAGCAGATCGCCAAGCGCGTCTCGATGGATCCCGGGTCGAAGGACCTCGGGGGTGACCTCGGGTGGCGGCGGCGCGGGGACTTCGTTCCCGAGTTCGATCGCGTCTATTTCAACCTGCCGCCGAACCAGATTTCGCCGATCGTGAAGACGATCTTCGGCTACCACATCATCAGGATCGACCGCGTACAGCCAGCCGAGGTGAAGGGGCGGCACATCCTCATCCGCCCGGAAGTCGATTCGGCGGATGTCGTTCGGGCCAAGAAGCTGGCCGACAGCGTGAGCGATGCCTGGAGGAAGGGCGCGAACTTCGACACGCTGGTAGCCCACTTCCATGATCCGTCCGAGGAGAAGGCGATCCCGCAGGCCTTTCCTCAGGCACAGCTCCCCAAGGAGTACCAGGCGGCGATTGCCGACCACAAACAGGGCGACGTTCTCGATCCCTTCCCGATCGAGGACAAGACGCGCGGCGTTCCGAAGTACTTCATCATCGAGATCACCTCTCTCGTCCCCGAGCACGAGCCGTCGGTAGCGGACTGGCGTGAGCGCATCCGCGAGCAGCTGGGACAGGAGAAGGGGATCCGGCGTTACCTCGACAATCTTCGCAAACAGACTTTCGTCGTCGTCCGGATCTGATTCCGTGCGCGTGGACCTCGCGCTCAAGCGTCTCCTCCTCGTGAAGAGCCGCACGGAAGGGAAGGAGGCCTGCGATGTCGGCGCCGTGTACGTGAACGGCGCTCGCGCCAAGGCGTCGACCGAGGTACGGCCGGGGGATCGAGTGCGGTTGGACTACGCGCATCGCACGCTCGAGGTCGAGCTGCTGGGCGAAATCGGCAGAAACGTGAGTCGATCGGCCTCCAAGGCCCTCTACCGCGTGCTGCGCGACGAGCGAACTTCGTGAGCCCGGCGCCTACCCCCACGCCCACGCCCTCACCCCGCCTCGCCGTCACGCTCGGCGATCCCCGCGGCATCGGCGCCGAGGTGGTGGCGAAGGCGATGGCCGAGAGCGCCGTCCGCGATGCCTGCCGGCTGGTGATCGTGGGGCCAACCGGCACGGGCATCTCGCCTGACGAGAGAGTGGGCGAGTGGAGACGGAGCGCCTCCGAAGGGGAGGCGGGCCGCCTCGCCGGGTCGGCGATCGAGCGGGCGGTCGCGCTCGCCCGCGCCGGCACCGTCGATGGCATCGTCACCGCCCCGATCGACAAGCACGCGCTCCTCGCCGGCGGATACACGGAGCCCGGTCACACCGAGCTCCTCGCCCGCCTCACCGGCGCTCGCGTGGCGATGATGCTCACCACGACGCGACCGCTGGCGAGCGCCGGCGGGAATCACCTCCGCGTCATCCTCGCCACCACGCACATCCCGCTGCGGGACGTCCCCGGCTCCCTTTCGCGCGAGCTGGTCGTACAGACAGCCGAGACGGCGCGACGCGGACTGCGGGACTGGTACGGGCTGAGCGAGCCCCGCATCGCGCTCTGCGCCCTCAACCCGCACGCCGGCGACGGCGGCCGATTCGGGCGTGAGGACGAGGAGATCCTCCTCCCGGCGGCTGGCGAGGCGCGCATCGCCGGCCCCTTCAGCGCCGACACCGTCTTCGTCCGCGCAATGCGCGGGGAGTTCGATGCCGTCATCGCTCCGTACCACGACGTCGGGATGACCGCCATCAAGGTCGCGTCGTTCGGCAGCGCCGTGAACGTCACGCTCGGGCTTCCGTTCCCACGTACCTCGCCGGATCACGGCACGGCGCTCGATATCGCCGGCCGGGGGATCGCCGATGCCGGAAGCATGACCGCCGCCATCATCGAGTGCGCGCGGATCGCCTCTCGCGCACGTTAGCGCCGCCCCCCACGTTATGAGCATGGCGCACGACCACGCTGGCCACTCCCACGCCGGGCACTCGCACGCCGGACATTCGCACGCCGGCCACTCCCACCTCCACCTCGAGCACGGCGGAGGGGGGGCGGGGGGATCGAATGCGACGCGGAGCCTCTGGCAGGCGCTCGTCATCACCGTCGTGGTGCTGGTGGCGGAGGTGGTCGGGGGAGTCCTCTCCAACTCCCTCGCCCTGCTCGCCGACGCCGGTCACATGCTCACCGACGTCGCCGCCCTGGCGCTCTCGCTCTTCGTCGCCTGGTTCAGCCAACGTCCTGAGACGCCGCGCCGTAGCTACGGCTACTTCCGCCTCGAGATCCTCGCCGCGCTGGTGAACGGCACCACGCTCCTCCTCATCTCGGCGTGGATCATCTGGGAGGCGGTCGCGCGCTTCCGACAGCCGGAGCCGATTCAGGGCTCGCTCATGCTCGTCGTGGCGGTGGTCGGTCTCCTGGCGAATGTCGCCTCGGCGCGGCTTCTGCACGGCGCGAGCGGCGAGAGCCTCAACGTCCGCGGCGCCTATCTGCACATCCTCGGCGACCTGCTCGGCTTCCTCGGTACCATCGTGGCGGCGCTCATCGTGCGCTCCACCGGCTGGCTGCAGGCCGACACCATCGCCTCGCTCGCCGTCACCCTCCTCATTGTGCGGGGCGCCTGGCGATTGGTCGTCGATGCTGTGGATGTGCTGCTCGAGTCCACCCCCGCTCACATCGACCTGAGCGAGGTGCGCGCCCAGCTCGAGGCGATCCCCGGCATCGAGTCGGTGCACGACCTCCACGTCTGGTCGGTCACCTCGGGCGTGGTCGCCATGAGCGCGCACGCGATAGTGCGCGAGCCCGAGCGCCAGCAGCACGTGCTCGAGCACGTGCACGATGCCATGATGCTCTTCGGCATCCAGCACGTGACCGTCCAGCTCGAGCGGCGGGAGATGTACGAGCGGGAGTCGCACCTCCACGCCTAGGGAGGAAGCCTAACCGGCTTCCATCCACGTCACGTTACGCCCAGCTGTCCACGTATCACGCCGGAAGCTTCTTTACGCCCCACGTGCGTGACGGGACCGGTTGCGCCCTCGTCCCTGTTCGGTCCCCTCACACCACATGCCCAGACTCGATCCCTTCCTCACCGCGCTCGTGTCGCACGAGGCGGACGCCCTCCTCCTATCGGCCAACGACGTCGCCCGCCTCGACATCGGCGGCGTACCCCGGCCGGTCACCAAGCAGTCCTTTACCCACGCCCAGGTCATGGCGCTCCTGGTGGAGGTCGCGGGACCCGATGATCGGCGGGCGATGGAAGCGGGGCGTGAGACGTCGTGGGTGCATCGGTCGGACGACCGCGACTTCATGATCCGCGTGACGCCGACGGGCGACGGCATCGAGGTCGCGATCCGCGAGAGCACCGCCGATACCACGCCCGCCGAGCCGGCATCGCCGGTGCCACCCCCCGCGCGGACGGAGATTCGCGTGGAGGCGGACAGTGTCCGAGCGGAGAGCGCCGAGCGGGCGGACCTCGAGATCCTCCTGACTACAATGATGGAGCGCGGCGCCTCCGACCTGCACCTTCGCGTGGGAGAGCCGCCGATCATCCGGCAGCATGGCGAGATGCACCGCCTCACCGACCGCGAGCCGGTGCGGAACGAGACTCTCGAGGCGATGCTTCACGCGATCATGCCGGACCGCAATCGCGACGAGTATGCCGAGCGCAACGACAGCGACTTCGCCTACGAGATTCCGAGCGTGGCCCGCTTCCGCGTCAACGCGCTCCGCGATCATCATGGAGCCGGCGCGGTCTTCCGGCTCATCCCGGCGCGCGTCGTGACGGTAGACGAGCTCGGAATCTCCGAGGAGGTCCAACGTCTCTGCTTCCTCACCCGCGGCCTCGTGCTCGTCACCGGGCCCACCGGCTCGGGGAAGTCCACCACCCTCTGTTCCTTGGTGGACCTCTGCAATCGCAACCGGCACGATCACGTGATCACGATCGAGGACCCGATCGAGTTCGTGCACGAGAACAAGAAGTGCATCATCACGCAGCGTCAGGTGGGGGTGCACACCAGCTCCTTCAAGCACGCTCTGCGCGCGGCGCTCCGCGAGGACCCTGACATCGTACTGGTCGGCGAACTGCGCGACCTTGAGACCGTCTCCACGGCGATCGAGACGGCGGAAACGGGGCATCTCGTCTTCGGGACGCTCCACACGACCTCGGCGGCGAGCACGGTCGACCGGCTTATCGACCAATTCCCCCCCGACCGTCAGGAGCAGATTCGCGTCATGCTCTCCGAGTCGCTGAAGGGCGTGATCTCTCAGACCCTCTGCAAGAAGATCGGCGGCGGGCGCGTGGCCGCGCGCGAGATCCTGCTCATGACTCCCTCGACGGCGAACCTCATTCGCGAGGGGAAGACCTTCCAGATTCCGTCGGTGATCCAGACCGGGCGGAAGCTCGGCATGGTGACACTCAACGACGCGCTGATCGAGCTGGTGGATGCGGAGCAGGTGGAGCCGCGCGAGGCCTTCTACAAGGCGAACGACAAGACGGGGTTCGCGGCGATGCTCAAGCAGCGCGGACACGATGTGAGCTTCCTCGATGCGCTCGACACCGCAGCGCCGAGCAGCAACGGCTCTACGCCCGGCGGGAAAGCCGAGTCAGGCGGGAAGCATCGCGCCGGAGCGCGTTCGTAGTTCGGGAGCGCGGGGCATGCCGCTGCGCCCGATTTTGCGCCCGAGGTGAGAGCCCGACTTGTGGTGGATCGGCGCGCGGCCTGGCGCGCCGGCTAGCTGGTCGATCCTGTCGCGTCGCCGTCGGGAAGCGTCTCCGCTCCCGGAACGGCCGGATCGTCACTCACTGGTAGCTTGACCGCTTCGCCCCGCGGACGCTCGTACTCCTCGCGCGACGCGTAGCCGTACCCTCCCAACACCTCGCCGCCGCGCATGTAGTCGTGGCCATAGCCGCGCCCGTGGGGATACTGATTTGGTGCCGGCGATTCCTCCCGCTGCTGCTGCATGGAGACCTCCCTGGGAGAGAGTTGGTCCTACATCTGATTCGGCTTCCTGGTGGTGGCCTTGCGTGTCGGCGCTCCTGGGTAGAAGGGGTGAAAGTGAGGGGAAAGGCTCGAAGGGCTACCGGGTTGTAAATGGCCGGCAACGGTCGGACAACGGCTCACCCTGTCGCTCCCGTTCCGGCGTATATTTAATGGCTATGCGTTACCGCAACGTTGCTATTATCGCCCACGTCGACCACGGGAAGACGACCCTGGTGGACAAGATGCTCCGCCAGGCAGGGGCGTTCCGCGAGAACCAAGTGGTCGAAGAGCGGGTGATGGATTCGAACCCGCTCGAGCGCGAGCGTGGGATTACCATCCTCGCGAAGAATACTTCCGTGCGGTGGAACGATGTCAAGATCAACATCGTCGATACGCCGGGCCATGCCGATTTCGGTGGCGAAGTTGAGAGAATTCTAAGGATGGTTGACGGCGTCCTTTTGGTGGTGGACGCCTTCGACGGTCCGATGCCGCAGACCCGCTTCGTTCTCCGAAAGGCGCTGGCGCTCGATCGCGCGCCGATTGTCGTGATCAATAAGATCGATCGCCCCGGTGCCGACCCGATGCGTGTGCACGACGAGGTGCTCGATCTGCTGATCGAGCTCGAGGCGCACGACGAGCAGCTCGAGGCGCCAGTTGTTTATGCCTCGGCCAGGCTCGGCACCGCCACCCTCGACCTCGAGCAGCCCGGAACCGATCTCGCGCCGCTCTTCGACGCGATCATTCGGCACGTCCCTGCGCCGCCATCGGACACCACGGCGCCCTTCCAGATGCTCATCTCCACCATCGATCACTCTCCATACCTGGGACGCCTCGGGATCGGGAGGATCGAGCGCGGAACGGTGCACGTCGGCGACGATGTCGCTCTCCTTCCGCTCGAGCCCTCGCGCTCCGCGGAGCGCGCACGCGTCACCAAGCTCTTCGCCTTCGAGGGGCTCGAGCGCACGGAGCTGGAGGAAGCAGGTGCCGGAGAGATCGTCGCGCTCGCCGGGCTCGAGGGAGTGGAGATCGGCCTCACGGTCGCCGACGCCGAGCATCCCGACCGGTTGGAAGGGATCGCCGTCGAGGAGCCGACGATTTCGGTTGACTTCCTGGTCAACAACTCCCCCTTTGCCGGACGCGACGGGAAGTTCGTCACCTCGCGCCAGGTGCGGGAGAGACTCTATCGGGAGCTGGAGAGGAACGTCGCGCTTCGTGTCGAAGATACGGACGCCACCGACACCTGGACGGTGTCGGGGAGAGGGGAGCTGCACCTCTCGATCCTCATGGAGACGATGCGGCGGGAGGGATACGAGTTTCAGGTCTCGCGTCCGCGCGTCATCACGCGCGAGGGATCGCAGGGGGAGCGCCTCGAGCCGTACGAGGAGCTGGCGATCGACGTCCCGGAGGAGTTCCTCGGGGCGGTGATCGAGAAGCTCGGCCCGCGCCGCGCCGAGATGATCGAGATGAAGAACCCGGGGCAGGGACTCGTGCGCCTCCTCTACCGGATCCCCGCCCGCGGTTTGTTCGGGTACCGGTCCGAGTTTCTGACCGACACGCGCGGCAATGGGATCATGCATCATCGTTTCCTCGAGTACGGCCCCTGGGCCGGCCCACTCGCCGGCCGGAAGCGGGGAACCCTCGTCTCCATGGAGAGCGGCGTCGCCGTCGCGTTCAGCTTGTTCAACTTGCAGGAGCGCGCCACTTTGTTCATCCCGCCGGGGACCCCGGTCTACGAGGGGATGATCATCGGCGAGAATTCTCGCCCCGGCGACCTGGATGTGAACCCGACGCGTGAGAAGAAGCTCACCAACATGCGCACCACCGCCAGCGACGAGAACATCCAGCTCGAGCCCCCTCGGGAGTTGACACTGGAAGGCGCCCTGGAGTACATCGAGGAGGATGAGTTGATCGAGGTCACCCCCGCGTCGATCCGCTTGCGAAAGCGGTATCTGAGTGCCATAGAGAGGAAGAAGCTCTCGCGCGACGCCAAGCGCGAGCGGGCGTCCTTATAGCGACCCTCTCAATCCCCCGAACCCTCAAAAACCTCCACGGAGATCCGGGTCATGTGCGCGGAGTTCGAGTCGTTGTCGCCGCAGGCGAGCGGGCGCGAAGATGACGACGACTTCGACGAAGAGGAGATGACCGCCGACGACGAGCTCGGCGATGAGGACGAAGACCTCGAGTTCGACGACGAGGAGGACCTGGACGACGAGGACCTCGACGACGACGATCTCGACGACGACGACATGGACGACCTCGACGACGACGACCTCGTTGACCTCGACGACGAGTACGACGATGCGGACGAGACCCGGCACAAACCCGGGCATCCGCATCGATACGACGACTAGCGCCGCGGGTGCGCTCCCGGTCGCTCCTCCCTGAGCGGGTCGAGAAGTACGTCGCCACTCGCTTCGCGCGCGAGTCGGCGGTGGCGAAGAAGCTGCGTGCGGAGACGGCGAAGCTCACCGACGCCGGGATGCAGATCGGCGCCGACCAGGGTGAGCTGCTCGCCTTCCTCGTGCACCTCACCGGAGTGCGCCGCGCCCTCGAGATCGGCACCTTCACCGGCTACTCCGCTCTCGCCGTTGCCCAGGCGCTCCCGCCCGGCGGCACCCTCATCGCCTGCGATGTGAGCGACGAGTGGACGCGCGTAGCGCGGCGCTACTGGAAGGAGGCCGGGGTCGCCGACCGCATCACCCTCCGACTCGGCCCCGCCGCCGACACACTCGCCGAGCTACTTCGCTCGGGGGGCGCCGGCACCTTCGACCTCGCCTTCGTCGACGCCGACAAGACGAACTACGACGCCTACTACGAGGCATGCCTCCGACTGGTGCGGCCCGGGGGCCTGATCCTGGTGGACAACGTCCTCTGGGGCGGAAAGGTGGCCGACTCGGCGGTGCGCGACGCGGACACCAAGGCGCTCCGGGCACTCAACGCCAAGATTCGCGGAGATAGGCGGGTCGAATCGTGCTTGCTGACCGTGGGCGACGGGGTGATGCTCGTCAGGCGGATCTAGTCAGGGCGCGTCGAGCATCTTCTTGACGTCTTCGGCCATCACGCCGGTGAGCTCCCAGCGCAGAAGCGACGCCGGCACCAGGCCGGCGGCATTGAAGTCGTCCATGAATCGCCTCATCGAGAAGGCGTCCCCTTCCTTCTTCCGGCGGGCGGCGATCGCCATCTCGAGTTGCATCTTCCCGATGAGATAGCAGGTGCCGTAGCCCGGCTGCTGCAGGTAGAGATGCTGCTCGAATCGTACCAGTTCGCCTTGTAGGCTGAGCCACCCGCGCGGGGTGTTCGCCGACGCGAACGTGGCTGCCTGCTCGAGTGTGTACGCGTTGCTCTGCATCCCCAGCTCCCCGAGAGCGCGCGCGGCGCGCTCCGCGACCAGGATGTAGATCAGCTCGCGAGAGCGCGGATGCGCGTCGAACATCCCGGCCTGCATCATCAGCTCTTCCCACGCCGTCGCGAACCCCTCGGTGCGAGTGTTGAAGATGTTGTAGAGGAGCGCCCCGCGGCGGATCGGATCGGGATTCGGCTCGCTGTCCATCCGCGCGAGGTCGAACCAGTGGTAGCCATGCGTGCGCATCACCTCGGGATCACGGTAGTCCACCTCGGTGAAGAATTCGCGCGGGCCCGCGCTGAATGTCCCGATCTGCGCGCGCAGCGCCGGTTCCATGTATGGCTTTACGGTCATCAGGTCGTGCGAGGCGAGGTACGCCATGTATTCCGTGACGGCGTCGTTGAAGCGGCGCGTGTGCTCGTCCGCGCTCGCCACCAGCGTCTGCTCCGGAAGACCGGCGTTTCGCCGCTCCTCCATCGCGAGCAATGCCCAGGCGCGTGCTAACTCGCTTTCCATCAGCGTCTTCTCATCTCGCCACGTGAGGGGAACGAGCTGCACGTGCGTGAGATACCAATCGTAGTTGGCGACGCCGATACCCGAGTGTCCCTTCTTCGTGGGCGCCTGCTCGTCGAGCCAGTGTGCGAAAGCGTCGGTCGCGCTTTGCGCGCGCTGGACGTCGGCTGATAGACTGCCCGGTGCTGTCCCGATTCGCTCGGCGAGCTTGGCCAGCTCACTGCTCTGGGCGTGCATAACCTTGGCGCCGTACGTCCAGAGGTCGCGGCCGTTCCCGGTGAGATTCCTCTGCGCCTGCCGGAGCAGCGCGGGGATCACGCGAATCCCGGAGTCCATCTGCGCCGCGGCGGCGGTGGTCAACGGGAAGGAGTAGCGCCAAACCTCCACGGCGCCGATCGCGAACGGCCCCTCGCGCGCCGGCTGATCGCTTCGGTCGCCGAACACGGTCACGTAGAACGCCGGGTTGTTCGCCCACGGCCGCAACACCCGGTGATCGAACTCGAGCCCGCTCATCTCCGCGCGAACGATGTACCAGTCCACCTGCTGGTCGATCGGCCACGCGCGATGGTCTATCGCCGCAAGCCGCCGCTGATACGCGCCGAGCGCCCGCGCCTGACGTGCCATCGCGTCCACCGAGTAGTCAGGCACGCCTTCCTTGGACACCGGCCGCTGGAACGCGCGCCAGTCAGCGAACAGTGTGGTGAGGTCGCTGTACCTGGTGCTTTTTGAGGGAGCCTGAGCGAGGCTGCTGGTCGTGGCAGCACAGGCGAGCGCGATGGCGAACGGGTATCGGGGCACCGGCGGACCTGGCGAGTGGGGTCGGGCGAAAATCTCGCCCAGCGCAGCCGCGGGGCGCAATGGAGCGCCTCTTCGATCCGGTCGCTTGTTCTGTCGCCAGGCATGATGGCGCGCGGGTGAGTCGCTTCATGGCGGAGCGCGCGATGATCGGCAGCCTTGCGATGGTCGCGTCACCCGCCCACTACACCGAGGTCGCGCGGGCCAAGCTCCTCCGCGGTACCCTCACTCGGATTCGCAGCCAGCCAGTCGCTCAGCAATCCGTCGGCCAGATCGCACAGCAAAAAGGCCCGCTGTTAGCGGGCCTTCTTGCTTACTTCGCGACTGTTTGCGCCGACTGTTAGCGGCGAGCGACGTAGGCGGTCACTTCCATCGTGACTTCTACGACTTCGAACTGAGGCTTCGTCCAGGACATTGCGCGCTCCAACGTTTGATCGTGATCTGCACCGTTGCTCTATCCGGTCACCTGAAGCAGGGCCAGGCGGCTCCCCGAGCCGCACACTCACTAACGCACCGACCGTGCCGCCAGGAAAAGGAGTCTCCTCAATCGGCTATATCATTGTCTGGCTTTTGCTTACGACGCGCATCCGAAAACTGTCGTGGCCCCGCAAAGCCGCGGAAGGTGGGGGATACGACCCAAAGCTGGGTGATCTCACCCAGTTCTGGGCCCGTGCCCACTGCTTACGATTCGATGCCCAGCTTCTTCAACCGATAGCGTAAGGTGTCCCGCGTGATACCGAGCCGCTGGGCTGCCTTCGTCTGATTTCCGGCCGACTCACGAAGGGCTTCCTCGATCATCGCCTTCTCCCAACCCGCTAGGTCGACGCCGCGAGGCGGCAGACCGAGTGGCGTGGAAGCGCGCGCTTCCCCTTCCGTTGCATCGCGTCCGAGATCTCCCGCACTCGCCGGAAAATCGGACGGTCTCGTGAGCGACAGGTGCTCCACGTCGAGAGTGGTGCCCCGACTCCAGAGCACCGCTCGCTCGATCACGTGACTCAGCTCTCGCACGTTCCCCGGCCAAGGATACAAGAGAAGCGCATCCCGAGCTGCCGGGTCGATCTCTCGCACCTCCTTGCCGTACTTCGCTCCGAAGCGACGAAGGAATTCCTCGGCCAAGATCACGATGTCGTTGCCACGCTCGCGTAGCGGGGGGAGGCGCAACAGGATGACGGCGAGACGGAAGTAGAGATCCTTTCGGAAGCGCCCCAGCTGGGCTTCGCGCTCGAGGTCGCGATTGGTGGCGGCGAGGATGCGCACGTCGATCCTCCGATCGCGCACACCGCCGACGCGGCGCACAACTCGCTCCTCGATCGCTCTGAGGAGTTTCCCTTGGAGTGGAAGCTCGATGTCGCCCACCTCGTCGAGGAAGAGAAATCCTCCCTCCGACGCTTCGAAGAGGCCGGGGTTCGAGGCTTTGGCATCGGTAAAGGCGCCGCGCTCGTGACCGAAGAGCTCGGCCTCCATGAGGGTCGCCGGCAGGGCGGTGCAGTTCACTTCGATGAACGGCTTCGAGGCGCGCGGACTCGACGCGTGGATGCTGCGTGCCACGAGCCCCTTTCCCGTGCCCGTCTCGCCGGTGATCAAGACCGGCGGCGTATCGTCGAGGGCAGCGACCTGGCGGGCCTGATCCAATACGGCTCGCATCGCCGGGGACTCGCCTAGTATCCCGGCGAAGGGGAGCTCGCGCGCCGCTCGGCGTCGGTAGTACGAGAGCTCCTTCTTCAAGAGCGAGCTTTCGCGCGCCCGGTCGGCCAGCAGCTTCAGCTCTTCCAGATCGAGTGGCTTCTTGAGGTAGTCGAATGCGCCGAGCTTCACGGCCTCCACCGCGCCTTCGATGGTTCCATACGCGGTCATGATGATGACGGGGACTGCCGGATCGTACTCGCGGATGCGACGGAGGAGCTCGAGTCCGCTCATCCCGGGCAACCGGAGGTCGGTGAACACGACGTCCGGGTGAAGGCGCTCGAGCATCTCCAGCGCCTGCTCGCCGGCGCCGGCCACCTCCGCTTCATAGCCCGACTCGGCGAAGAAGGCCTTCATCGACCGTGCGAGCGTGCGCTCATCGTCGACGATCAGAACCGTGGATGCGGTCATGCGGCGATCGGGGAGTGAGGCATTCATCCTGCGGCGGCTCCGGACGTGGTCGGCGCCGAGTCCACATTCTGCGGGTCGTCCTTCGTCGCGGGGAGTCGGATGCGGACCACGGTCCCGGTGCCCGGCGTGCTCTCGATCTCCAACCGCCCGCCGTTCTGCTCCACGAAGCGCTTCGCCACCGCGAGGCCAAGGCCGGTGCCCTCGGGGCGTGTGGTAAAGAACGGGTCGCAGACCGAGGGGAGCAGATGCTCCGGAATGCCGCCGCCGGTGTCCGCTATCTCGATCACCACGCTGCCGGGGCCGTCCGCGCCGAGCTCGGAGCGCGTGGAGATGCGCAGCCGCCCCCCGTCAGGCATCGCATCCATCGCGTTCGACACTATCTCGAGAAGCGCCTGCTCCACCTGCATCGGATCGACCCGCACCGGCGGGACGGGTGGCATCTCGAGCCGAAGCTCCACCCCGCGCTCCCGAAGGAGCTCGCCGACCGTCACCACCAACTCCTCTACGAGTCGGTTGACACTCTCGCGCAGCGGATGAAAGGGGGCTGGCCTGGAGAAGCTCAAGAGGTGACTGACACGTCGATCGAGGCGATCGACTTCGTCGATGATCGACGTGAGGTAGTCGCGTGATGGTCCGGACTCCGAGTGGCGCTGGGCGAGTTGCGCGGCCGCTCGGAGGCTCGCCAAGGGATTTCGGATGCCGTGGGCCACGGCCGCGGACATTTCGCCGACGGAAGCCAATCTCTCCGACTGGACCAGTTTGGCCTGCGTCCGCTCGAGAAGTGCAACCTTGGCGGCGAGCTCCGAGTTAAGGCCGACCAACTCGGCGCGAGACTGCGTGAGGCGCTCGGTCATCTGGGCGAATGAGCGCGCGAGATCGCCGATTTCGTCCGACGATCGGACATTGACTCGATAGGCGAGATCGCCGCTCCCGGCCACGCCCATGGCGCGACTGAGCTCGCTGATGGGGCGCGCCAACCCTTGGGAGATCGCCCACGACGTCACCAGGCCGGCAACGAGGGCGAGAGCAAGGATCGCCAGCTGCGCTCGTCGCTGGGCAGCCAGGATGTCCGCCAGCCGCGAGTAGGCTCCGCGCACGCTCGACTCGCGCACCTGCCGGTAGACGTCGCGGTTCACCGCGGTCAGAACAGGCACGAGTCGGTCGCGAAGCTCGCGTTGCGCCAGCCCGTAGGCCTCCACGCGCTTGCCGGAATCGTAGAGAGCGAACACCTGGGCGGCGAGGGCGCTGATCTGACCCTGGATGGTCTGCATCGTGTCGGCGAGCCCCATCTCCTCGGGCCGGAGCTCCGCCCTCCACCTCTGCTGCCAGTAATTCACGACGTCGCTATTGAGCCGGAACTCCTGCCGGGCGGTGGGATCCATGCCTGTCAGAAAGCGCCAGACTGTCGCGCTCTCGTTGAAGATGGCGCCTTCCAGCTCGGCGTAGGTCGTCGTGCGTGCCATGTGCTGGCCGAGCTCCTCCAGCGCGGCGCGCTCGAGCGCGTTGGTGCGAATCGCCTCGGCACCGATGAAGAGCGCCGGCAGAATCATCACCGAGAAGCCAAGGAGCAGCTTGAGCCGGAAAGTCATAGCAACGGACGAGCAACGCGGGCACGCGCTCGCCCTGACGGAGCGACGGAGAGCACGGCGATGCCGTAATGCTCGTTAGGCGCTCTCAGGCGATCGTCACCTCTGGGCAGAGGTAGACGTCCTGGATCGCGTGGAAGAGCGATACGCCTTCCTTGAGCGGCCGCTGGAATGTCTTTCGCCCGGAGATGAGGCCCATGCCGCCGGCGCGCTTGTTGATGACGGCGGTCATCACCGCGTCCTGCAGGTCGTTCTTCCCCGACGCGCCGCCGCTGTTGATCAGGCCGATGCGTCCCATGTAGGAGTTGGCGACCTGATAGCGGCAGAGATCGATCGGGTGGTCGCTCGTCAGCTCGGTGTAGATCCGCTCATCGAACTTCCCGTAGCTCGAGTCGCCCATGTTGAGCGCCTTGTAGCCGCCGTTGTTCTCGGGGAGCTTCTGCTTGACGATGTCGGCCTGGATGGTGACACCGAGGTGATTCGCCTGACCGGTGAGATCGGCGGAGACGTGGTAGTCCTTGTCCTTCTTGAAGGCGTTATTGCGGAGGTAGCACCAGAGGACGGTGGCCAGCCCCATCTCGTGCGCGTGGGCGAAGGCGTGGCTGATCTCGACGATCTGCCGGTCCGCCTGGTCCGACCCGAAGTAGATCGTGGCGCCGACCGCCGCCGCTCCCATGTCCGCCGCTTCCTTCACCGTGCCGAAGAGGATCTGGTCGAATTTGTTCGGGAAGGTGAGGAGCTCGTTGTGGTTGATCTTGACGATGAAGGGGATCTTGTATGCGTACTTCCGGCTCATGAGCCCGAGCACGCCGAAGGTCGACGCGACGGCGTTGCAACCGCCTTCCATCGCCAGCTCGACGATGCTCTCCGGGTCGAAGTAGTCGGGGTTCTTGGCGAAACTGGCGCCCGCCGAGTGCTCGATCCCCTGGTCGACGGGAAGGATCGAGAGGTAGCCGGTGTTTCCGAGCCGACCGTGATTGATCATCCACTGGAGATTCCCCAGCACCCGGTTGTTGCGATCGGACTGGAGGAAGATCCGGTCGACGAAGTCGGGCCCGGGGAGATGCAGCCGCTCGCGCGAGATCTTCGGGACCTTGAACTTGAGGAAGTAGTCGGCCTTGTCGCCGAGGATGTCGGCGATGAAGTCGATCGCCGACTTGGCCGGCGACGTGGTACGCAGCTTCGGGGCAGCTGATGCGGGCATGTGGCGTCGGTTCCGGGGTGGAGGTGACTGCCTGTGTGGACCGAGGCGACAAAGTCCAGCGACGACATAGGATGCCGGCGCAGGGATAATCAGTCTAATCTGTTGGGACGACCGTCATTGGAGATGATGGCCGTCCGACGGGTGGGTGCAAGGGTTGCATCCTGGGGTCGGACGGCGCTCGGTACGAAACGGTGCAGTGGGGTAGGGGGAAGCGACCGGCCGTTCTTGGGTGCTCCTGCGCGCCGGCGGCTGGCGCCTGCCGTCCGCTGTGACCGTGCACGGAGCGTCGGGGTCGTTCGTTGACCGAAGTGGCTGGGGTGTCTAGGTTTAAAGACTATTCCGTGGGGCCTGTAGCTCAGGTGGTTAGAGCGCACGCCTGATAAGCGTGAGGTCGGTAGTTCAACTCTACCCAGGCCCATCCTTTAGAAGTGTCAGCCCCGCATTCGCTTAGTGCGCGTGCGGGGCTTCGTGTTTCATTGGCGCGAATTGGTCTGGAACGATTGCTAGAACGATTCAGCCGGTGCGCCGACCGAGCGCACGGCGTTGTAGCTCAAGGTCCGGCTGTTGATAGCAGACCAAAATGGTCTGTACTGATTTCCAGCCGCCCGCATGCGCCAGATCGCGCAGCGGCATCTCTTTTAACTCGGTCGCGAACATTCGCCGCAGCGCGTGCCACCCGTAACGTTGGCCCTTCGGCAGCCCGGCTGCCTTGGCGATCCGCTTCCAGAGAAGTCCAGCGTACTCGCGTGCCATCTATCGGGCCCAGGCAGCCGCGCGCGAATCCTCGAGCGCCCGTCTTTCTGGGCGACGACAACATGGGGCAGGAACGGGGAATCGTCGATGGCCTCGACGGTCGTCAGGATGTGGTGCCGTCCGCCCGCTCATCGGCGCGATGAGCTCCACGGGCGGGCGCCCCGGCCGGTCTCAGATTGCTCCTCTTGACAACATTTGTTGCAACATGTAATATGAGGCCCATGCACCCCAGCATCGCCCAGCAGCTCAAGCAAAAGCGTTCCTTCTCCTCTGCGGAGCAGGAGGCGATGCTCGGCATCCGCATGGTCGCGGCCCGGCTGGTCGCACCGTGGGAGCAGTTCCTCAAATCAGCGGCCGACCTGACCACCAGCCAGTACAACGTGCTGCGCATCCTGCGGGGAAGCCACCCCGCGGCGCTGACGTGCGGCGCGATCGGCGAACGGACCATCGCCCGCGAGCCGGACGTCACCCGGCTCGTCGACCGCCTGGACGCCCGCGGCCTGGTGAAGCGCGCGCGCAGCGAGGAGGACCGGCGGGTGGTCGATGTGCACATCACTCCGAAGGGGCTCGACCTCCTGCGGGAGCTGGACCCGCACTCACAGAAGATGCCGCGCGCACTCATCGGCCATGTCAGTCAGCCGAAGCTCCGGCAGCTGACGAAGCTACTGGCCGACGTGCTCGACGGCATGGGCACCTACCCCTGACCAGCGGATCTCAATGATGCAGCCGTATCGTTCGGACAATATCTGTTACAACGATAATTGTTGACACGACATATTTGGACAAGCGCTCGGCGTACCGCTCCGCACGATCACTTCACGCAGGAGGTTGCCATGTCCGGACAGATGCCCACTCAACGCAAGCCTCGGAATCTCGAAGGCGGGATGCGCACGGTCGCGGTGGTTGGGGTGACGGGAACGATCGGCGCCCGGGTCGCCCACGCACTGGCAGAGGCGGGGCACCAGGTGATCGGCCTGTCGCGAAATCCGGGACGCTCGGCGGCGGGCCGAATCGTGGCCGTCGACCTCCGGAACGAGGCCGCGGCCGCCGCTGCGCTCGCCGGCGCCGATGCCGTCTACCTGACGCCGCCGATGGCCGGCGAGAATCCGCTCGCCGACGAGCAGGCCGTGGTGCGAAGCGTGATCGCCGCCGCCGCCCGGACCGGGGTCGCGCACATCGTGATGCACACCGCCCTGCACGCCGATCGCGGAAACACAGGTGCGCGGATTCTCGACAACAAGACGCCGCTCGAGGTCGCCCTCCGAAACTCCGACGTGCCGTTCTCGATTCTCAGGCCGGCGTGGTACCTGCAGAACCTGTTCGGCGCCAAGCCGTGGCTCGACCAGGGAATGTTCAGCATGCCGTGGCCGGCGGACCGGGTTTGGGCGGCGACTGACGTTAACGACGTGGTGAGGGCCGCCGTCGCCCTGATCGAGCGCGGGCCGACGAACCGGGCGTTCGATGTGCATCAGCCGGGCGGTGTCAGCGCGGCGGCGATCGGCCGCGCCGTGCAGACCGTTACCGGACGCACCATCGGCTATCAGGAGTTCCCCGGCGGCACGCGGGCAGCCGTGGACGGCTACCCGCTGTCGGATGTGCACAAAGAGCTGTACGCCGAGCTCTTCGACTACTTCAGGCGCGAGACCTTCCTCGGTGAACCACTGGCGATCGCCGATGAGATCCCGGGCTTCGCCTACCGAACGCTCGAGGACTTCGTGCGCCGCGAGCTGTACCCGCCCACGGATGGCGTCACCCCTTCAACCCACAGCGAGGAGAGAGCGATGTTTGTCATGGCGATCAAGCACAAGGTGCGCGACTACGCCACCTGGAAGTCGGCCTACGACGCGTTCCCGCCGACGGCGGCCGGCGCGACATTCTCGCGCGTGAACCGCGCAACGGACGACCCGAACGAGGTTCTCGTCGTGACGGGCTGGAACGCCGAGAAGGATGCCAAGGCGTTCACGTCGAACCCGGAGCTGGGCAAAGCGATGGCGACGGCGGGCGTCATTGGCGCCCCCCGGTTCGAGGTTTACGAGCAGGTTGAGGTGACCGCTGGCTGAGTGCGCCCGTCAGGCGCCGGGTGGGTGGGGCCCCTGGCTCGCCAGCGGCCTCACCACCACCTCGTGCCGAGCGCCGTCATCCACGAGCGGAATGCGACTCCCCTCGAGCGCCGCACCATCGAGGCTCACCGCCGGCGGGCGACCTCTCAGGCCCGCCGGGTCGAGCACGGCTATCGCGTACACGCTCGTGCCGTATCGATACTCGATTCGATACTCCGGCCACTGCGCGGGGACGCATGGTTGGATGACGAGCGAGTCCCCGCGCTTCGTGAAGCCGAGGATCGCCTCCAAACCGATGCGGTACATCCAGCTCGCCGATCCGGTGTACCAGGTCCATCCGCCGCGGCCGAGCTGGCCGTCCGCCGTGTAGACGTCGGCCGCCACCACATACGGTTCCACCTTGTAGGCCTCGATGTCGCGCTGCGAGCCCGCGTGCGTGAGCGGGTTGATCATCTGTTTGAGCTGGAAGGCGCGGTCGCCGTCGCCGCGCATGGCCGTCGCGAGCACCGCCCAGAGCGACCCGTGCGTGTACTGGGCGCCGTTCTCCCGCACCCCCGGCACGTATCCCTTGATGTAGCCCGGGTCGCGCGTCGTCTTGTCGAACGGCGGCGACAGAAGCCCGGCTAGCATTCCTCAAGGCAGCGGACCACTTCATCACGTCCAGATTCCGCGCGATCCGCAAATCTCTGTCGTACCATGAGACGGACGAGGTGGCGGGAGGGAGTTGCAGTAACCAACCAGCCGAGTACCCAAGAAACCGAAGGTCTGGAACGGTTGCTGGAACGATTGACCCCGGCAAACTCCTGCAAAGAACCCCGCAGCCCCGGCACCGGTAGCGCGCTATCCTAGGGAAATACGGCAACTTGCAGGAAAACAGGGCGCCGCTCTAGGCGCCTGATAAGCGTGAGGTCGGTAGTTCAACTCTACCCAGGCCCATCGAACCGAATAACACGCCCCGCTCGACCACTGTGCTCGAGCGGGGCGATTCGCATCGGATGAGGTCGGCCGATGGTGCGAGGTCGTAGCGCAAGTACGCTATCGCGTTGCGACCTCCCTCAGCGGAGTGCGCGTCCAGCCGCGGATATTGTCCATGCCAGCCACCCAGTTCACAGAGATCCCTCCCCGCGCCAGCTCACTTAGCCGGCGCGAAAAAGTCTGTGAGCAGTTGTGTGACGCGCGTGGATTCGTCGTGATGCACCCAATGCGAAGCGTTAGGCAGGCGCTCGACGCGATCGAGGTTGGGTACGTCGTCGTGGTGGGGCTCGGCCAACTCTTCGCCGAGAAACCGGTCACCTTGCCCCCAGATGACCAGCGTGCGCGCCTTGATTGGCCGGAGCGCCGCCTCGGCCTGCTTCGGCGGGGTTCGCACCGAGGACCGGTAGTAGTTGATCATCCCGGTCGCCGCTCCCGGCTGCGACCACGCCTCGATGTAGCGCTCGATCTCCTCCGATGTGTACGCCGGGTGGGCATCGCTCAGGAAGTGCCGGAAGAAGTGCCAATCGTTGGCCTGCACGACAGATTCAGGCACTCCCGGGATGGCGAAAAAGAAGAAGTACCAGGATTTTCGCAGCTGCCCCGGGTGATGCAGTCCCTCCGACAGCTTCCGCGGGTGAGCCGCATTGAGAATGGCCAGCCGGTCTACGACCTCCGGGTGACTCATCGCGGTGGCCCAGGCGACACTTCCCCCCCAGTCGTGACCGACCAAGCGCGCGGACTGGGCGCCACGTTCGTGAATGAGACCCGCGATGTCGGCAGTGAGATGGTCGAAGTCGTAGGCCGCTACGCCATCCGGCTTCGATGACAAGTTGTAGCCGCGCATGTCCGGCGCGACGACGCGGAATCCCGCCGCTGCGAGCGGCATGATCTGGAGCCGCCAGCCATACCAGAACTCGGGGAAGCCGTGCAGCAAGACGATGAGCGGTCCCTCCCCGGCCTCGACGTAGTGCAACCGCTGGTCGCCGATCTGCGCGTAGCCCTCGCGAACTTCACTGCCCAGGAGCTTTGACGCCGCCTGTTCTGCCGTCCCGGTCGCGCCGCGTCCCGATCCTTTTTCCACCCGTGTCTGTGGATCCATCGTCTTGGGCATCGTTCGCTCCTGTCTTGCGGACAGACACAAACTGTCGCTGTTCCCAGGAGCGGTGCAACCTGCCTCGACAGTACGGGTCACCGCACCCGAGCGACGCGCTCCGTTACCTCGTAGCGTGCCTGCGTGCCAGCGACAAGTGCGGCCCGTGGCGGAGGAACAGCCAGATGCCCCAGGACAGATCGCGCTGCTTCACCTCTGAAGTGAGACATCTTGCCTGTCTTTCAGGCGCCTGACGAGCCGCCTGACAAGCGTGAGGTCGGTAGTTCAAATGAATGGGTAGGGACTCCGTACACTGACGTAGATCGCCGGCCTTATTGACGTAGGTATCGGGCGGCTAGGACTGGACCTCAGAGACCCTACCCGCCAAAGTCGTGATGCGGCTTCCTATCAAGCTTGAGTCGATGCCACTAGCTATTGCCGTCAGTGGAACTCCCGCCGTGACCACCGGAACGCCGGCGTCCGGAGAGTTAGGCCGGGCGCCGGACGTTCAGGTGGTTAGAAGGCTACTGATGCTGACGCACCGAAGCGCGTCGACTTGCCCGGGAGCACGAGAGGGGTGACGCTGAGCCGTGACGCGCGACGCTCGTTTGCCCGGCGCGTGGCGCCCTTCACTTTGGCGAGATCAATGATCTCGGACGTGAGGATCGCCAGACTGCCCACGAGATTCGCCGCGTACAATGCGTCACAGTCGTTCGAGAAGAAGTTGCACTTCGTGGTGGCGTCGACGGCGGTAATCGCCGCCAACAGGCCGCCTCGAACAGCCAGACCGACCTTCCAGTCGGGGCTGCCCGCGTACCAGTAGCCGGCGGCCGGTCCGACGACGGCTCCGGCAAGGGCGAAGAAAGCGCCGACCTGCGCGGTGGACACCGAGCCCCCGTAGCTGGAGCCATAGCCGTAGGTGCCGAGTGCCACAGCGACAACCTGGGGCCCGAACGTGCTCACCAACGAGATGGTCAGTGCTTTGCCCTCGCTCCGGTAGTCCTTTCCGAGCTGAATCTGAGGGACCGCGTCGGTATCGCGCGCGCTGGGAAGCGCGGCGGCCAACAGTATTCCTCGCCGCGAGCTGGCGGCGGAGTCCAGGTCGTCCAACCGCTGAGCCGCTGCGGTCGTTGCCGACGCTGCACACCAAAGGAATGCCACGGCGATGGTGACACGGAGAGTGCAGGTGCAAATCATAGCGTCTCCTTTCAGGGACCGGGCTCGCTTGGAGCGCGACGATGGGAGTCATCGTCCGATCTCAATGGCGCGCCGAGGATCATTGTGAGACACACGATCGCCTGACGAGGAGAGCTGGAACATACGCCGTCGAACGTAGCAGTGCGCTCGGCGCAGCGTATTTCTACGCATTATTCGACCAGGGAGAGCGCGCGTCCTGTGCGGCGACTGGCAGCTCGCTCAGCAGGCCCTCAACAAGGAGGCGCCGCTCGAACCAGTACACTGCATCCGTGCTTTCACGACTCACGGGCGGCCGCGAGTATGCGTTCGTGGCGCGCTGAAACAAAACCAGGAGCGTCAGGTCCACCGCGCCAAAGCCGAAGTGCCGGAGAAAACGCGCTTGGAGAGCTGAGCTCCAGCGGTCGCCGTGCCATTGGCCGTCCCCGGCGAAGAGCCGACGCCAGTAGGCGAAGCAACGATTGTGGCGCAGGATAACACTTACCAGTCGGGATGGGGCACCCAACGATACCGCGACGCGCGCTGACACTAATGAGTGCAAGTCGCCCTGCCGACGACCCTCCGGCGAGCGCACCAGGGGCTGCCCGATGTCGTGCAAGTACGCGAGTGCCACGAGGTTCCAGTAGTCGGCGAGTGGCCGGTACCAATGATCGATGAAGGGGATGACCTGCTTCTCGACGTGGACGTGCAACGATCGATGTGCCAGGCCTTGCCGCATGCTTCTCCACGGGCTGCCTCGGCGCCATTCAGCCGACGCCAGGATGCGCTCGACCAAGGACTCGCCACCGTTCGACATGCTCTGCCTCCTCGCACCACGCTGATGCGGCGAGGATAGGCGCCCAGCGCCCGCCGCTCCATACGTCACACGGCGTAGAGGGGCGCCGTGGACAAGCCCGAACCGGTCTACGCCGCCAGCTTACCGCGCGTACGTCACTGCTACGCTCACAATCAGCCTTGTCTACGTCGACCGCTCGATGGGCTGCCTCGTTCCACGCGCGCAACATGGATGCGCGGGGAAACGGGGGCGCTTCGCCTGACTCACGCCTCCGTCGCTCCAGGCTCAAACGGAGGTGGGGACCATGCAAGAGAATCGGATCGCGCTACTCGTTGTGGGTTTCGCTTGCGCCGCCTGTCTGTCGGCGCCAGTCGTCGCTCAGCTCGCGCCGGAGAACACGAGCGTGCAGGGAGAGCACCGCGCCATCGCCCCTGGTCGGGTTGCCGAATTGCCGACGCTACGGGTAGAGGTCGACTCCACTCACGGTGAGATTCGCCTGATCGCCGGACCCTTGGACCTCCCTGCGATGCCGGAGATGTCCGGACATCAAGGTGAGGACGTGTCATTCCAGATCGCTTGGCCGGCGGATGGGTGGATTCAAGGCTGGCGAGGCGACGTGTTGGATGACGAGGGCCGCCCGCTCCCGCACCGTCTGATTCATCACATCGGCCTCGTCGACCTGGAACGTCGGGCTCTCTTGTACGGGGAGTTTGAACGGCTGTTGGCGGTGGGTGGCGAGACGGAGCCGGTGGCCCTCCCTCGATACATCGGAGCGTCAGCGCACACCGGCGAGCGATTTCTCCTCTTTCTGAGGCTCCACAACGGCGGGGCGAGAGACATTCACCATGCGCGGGCAATTCTCACTTTGCGGTGGGCCCCTCGCGGGACGGTTCATCCGACGGAGGTGTTTCCGTTCTACGCGGACGTCCACAACACCGTGGGCGGCACAACGCAGTTCGACCTGCCGCTCGGCCGCTCCACGGTCCGTTACGAATTCGTGCAACCGGTGACGGGCGGGCTTGTCGTTGCCGGAGGACACATGCACGACTACGCGCGCGAAGTGAGGCTCGAGGACGCAGAGAGCGGCAAGGTTCTCGTTCGACTGGAGGCGAAGCGCGACGCTGCGGGCCACGTTCAAGGAGTCGGACGCTTCATCTTCGGATTCCACGAAGAGGCACTCCGTCTTGAGGCCGGTCACTGCTATCGCATTGTTGCCGAGTACGACAACACGAGTGGACACCCGATCGCCGACGGCGGGATGGCGTCGCTCTCGGGGCCCTTCGTGCCCGACGATGCCCACCAGTGGCCGCGCCCGGACATGAGAGACCGTGAGCTTCAGCGCGACATGACGAGTCTCGGGTTGAGCGTGACCGCGGACGCCGGAGAACCCCCAAGATGACCGCGACGTCGTGGGCACTCCTGACGAGGTGGCCGGGAGCCTCGTCAGGCGCGGATGGTGGGCGACGAGTCAGCGCCGGCCAGATTGCGGGCCGACACAAAGAGTTCTACATTGGTACGGTAGAGGTCGCTCGGCCCAGCGGGAGCGAGAAGGAGGGTTCACCGCATTGTTCAGTTCGGGCGCGCCCGTGTCTGCGCGCGAGGAATGCCCTGGGGACGGAGTCGCCGCGACCCAGGAGCGGCAAGAACACGGGTAGGCCATGAATCCCTTCGAGCTCTTTCCGCACCGCTTCCCGCTGGTGGGACGCGCGCCAGAGATCGCGCTGGTGGTCGATACATTGCGCAACGCTGCAGCATCTCGCGGCGGTGCGCTCTTCGTGTCAGGCGACCCAGGCATCGGCAAGACTCGCCTTGCCCAGGAGGCTGAGGAGCACGCGCGACGAGACGACTGGCTCGTGGCGTACGGTCGCGCGTATCCAGTGGAAGCCAGCGTTCCGTACGCGCCCTTCGCCGATGCTTTGACGCCCCTCCTTCGCGGGATGGATCCGGCGAAGCTCACCGTCCTGACGCGTGGGGCGATGGGAGAGCTCGCGGCAATGATCCCGGCTCTGGGCCTTGAGGGTGCCGCGCGGCCACCGGCTGGGGAGGCGGCCGAGGTGAAAACGCGCCGCTTGTGGCATGTGGCTCAGTTGCTGCTCAAGTTGGCGGCGACCCAACCGCTGCTCCTCGTGGTCGAGAACCTGCAATGGGCCGATCCCTCCTCGCTCGAGTTGCTCCACTTTCTCGGGCGACAGATCGCCTCCGGCCGCGTTGCAATACTGGGCACGTACAACGAAGGGGATCGCACGACGACGGCGGCGCTGCGCGACACCGTTTCGTCGCTGCAGGCAATGGGTGCGGCCCACCCATTGCGCCTGGAGCCATTGGAGCGGAGTGCGGTCGACGAGCTCCTGCGCCTGACGTTCCATGCGTCGGAGCGCGCCATACGTCAATTCGCGGCGCTGCTCTATGGCTGGACGCGGGGCAACCCGTTCTTCATCGAAGAGACGCTCAAATCACTCGTTCGGAGCGGTCAGCTATACGAGCGTGACGGCACCTGGTTCGGCTGGGAAGTGCAAGACCTTCAACTTCCCGCCTCCATTCGCGACGCCCAAGTGATGCGGATGCGCGCGTTGAAGCAGAGGGCGCGGTCGGTTGCGGAGCTCGCCGCCGTGATAGGCGCGCGTGTGTCGTACGATGTCTTGCGATCGGCCAGCGGCCTCTCAGCGGACGAGCTGACGGCCGCGCTCGATGAGCTGCGCGAGCATGGGCTGATCGAGGAGCGTGCCGACGGAGCTGACATCATCTACGACTTTACTCACCCACTCGTCCGCGAGGCGATTTATGGCGACCTGGGACTCGCCAACAAGCGGTTGCTGCACGCGTCAGTCGCCCAGGCACTGGAACGACACTTCGGTGCGAACCCGGCACAGGTCGAGCATCTGGCCTACCACTTCGCTCGGGCGGCGCGCGCCGATCTGACCGGCAAGGCCGTGAAGTATCTCGTTGAGGCCGGCCACAGAGCGTTGCGCAAGCACGCGAATATCGAGGCCGCGAGTTACCTGCAGGCGGCGTTGGAACAGCTCGAACGAGCGACGGCAAGTTCCGAGGAGTGGACTGCAATCGCCGCGTCCGAGACGGATCGGCGCCGAGTTGCTCGACGCCTGGTCGAGGATCTCGCCCGGGCGCGCCAGCGAAGCGGTGACTATGCCAGCGCGCTCTTGCTCTGGGAGCGCGCTCGCACGGAAGCGGAGCAGACGGGCGACCATGCATCCGTCTCGACGATCGAGCGGAACATGGGGTTGGCGTGCTACTGGTGCGGGCGGCACGAGGATGCCCTCGCGCATTACGACGCGGGCATCGCCGCTGCCGAGAGCGCCGGCGCGGAGTCGCCGCTGGCGGAGTTGCGCCTCGGCAAGGGAAGCTGCCTCGAAGCCGTGGGTCGCCCCGCCGAGGCGTCGGAGGAGCTGACGGCCGGGCTGGCGCTGGCCGAACGGCTCGGTGATGTCGGCCTCCAAGCGCGCGCTCACCGACTGCTGATGATTCTCCACCTTTGGAAATTGTCGCTCGACAAGGTCCGCGCTCATGCGGCCCGCGTGAGCGCGCTGGCGCTGGAGATCGGCGAGCCCGAGCTGGCGTGGTCCGCTGCTTGGGCTCTGGCCATCGTGAGCGGCATCACCGGCGATGGCGTCGAGACTCGCCGTTATCTGGACGAAGCCAGTCGTCTCGCGGACGAGCTCAACTCCCCGGTCCTCCGTCTCCGCACCGACGAAGTCGAGGTGGAATACCTTGCCGCGGTAGGGAAGTGGGACAGCGCCATCGCACTTGGGGAGAAGTCCATTGCCCTCGCTCGGCGAGTGAATCAGCACACCCTCGTCCCCCGCGTGCTAGTGTGGATCGGCGTCCTCTACGTCGAGCGGGGCGAGTACGAGCGAGCGGAGGCCTGTCTGCGAGAAGCCTGGCAACGCTCAGGGGCGGGTACCACTCCGCGTCCGCGCGACATCCACGCCGAGGTGCGCGCGTTCATGGGCATGGCACGCTATCACCTCTCCCGAAAGGAATACGACGAAGCACTCCGCTTCGGCCTCGAGGGGCTCGCACTCGCCGATCGCTCGGGCTACGAGGCGTGGTCAGTGTATCGGCTGCTTCTCCTCGTCGCGGAGTGCTTGCTCTGGATGCAGGAGACGGAAGAAGCGATCGCCTACACTCGGCGGTTGGCGCGAGACTCCGAGCGCCTCGAGTCGCCGATCGGCCGTGCCCTAGCGCGAGCCGGCGAAGCGTTTGCCATCATGCAACGGGAAGGGACGACACGCGAGCTGGTGAACACCATCCTTGACGCCGCCGACGCTGTCGAGCGCGTTCCGATAGTCTTTGATGGAGCCAGGATTCGTCGTCAGGCCGCCCGGCATCTCGTGACGCTGGGTGACGTGGACGAGGCCAAACGCCAATTGCAGCGCGCTCACGACGTGTTCGTTAGCCTCTCTGCGCGCCCAGAGCTGGCAGCTGCACGTGAGCAGATGCGCGCTCTCAACATGCGGCCCCCCGCGAAGTCCCTCGCCACTGGGCTGTCCGGACTTACAGGCCGGGAGGCGGAGATCGTGCGGCTGTTGACGCGTGGCTTGCCCACGGTGCAGGTAGCAGAGATGCTGGGCATCGCACCTCGAACCGTCACCACGCACCGCGCGAACATCTACAAGAAGCTCCGCGTCTCATCCCAAACGGAGCTTGTTCTCTGGGCACGAGACCATGGATTCGGCGGGTAATCGCTTCGGCGCCAGCGGGCGAAACCGGAGGAGAAACGGTGCCCGCATCGTCGTGTCGACGCTCCCGCTGGTCGGCGGCCTTCTCCTGACGCAGGCACTGGCAGCGCAGGCAGCAAATGTGCCCGATTCGATTCTCGAACAGTCGCGACTTGTGTGGTCACACGGCCTCGATGGCGCACCGGCTCTTTCGGTTGCCATCGGTCTGTCTTACAAGCCGGAGCAGATGCCGGGCGTCCTGGACACAACGGCCTTGCGGACAACGATCGAGGAGGTGCTGCGAGCGGCCGGAGTGGCGGTCGCGACGGACGCGCAAGCAGGCGCGGCCCGCGTAGTGTTCGAGCTATCGCTGCTTCCTATCCGCACCACCGACAAACGCCTTCTCGGGTACAGCTACACGTATACACTCGACGTTGTGCGGATGGTTTCTCTGGGTTCCGAAATTGGAAGCAGCCGCATGCCGGCTATTACCTGGATAGAGATCGGGTTTATCCGCACTGTCGACCGCACCGCTGACATCAACAAAGAGCTCAAGCACTGGGCGAGGGCGGCGGCCGAGGAATTGGCGAAGGCGTATTTCGTCGCGAATCCCCGTGGGTAGGGGCCGCAACCCGGTCGGAGGTCGACCGGGCCCGTTGACTGGGATGCGCGTGCTCTCCGGGAGGTTCGGGGCATCCGCCGTTGGCAAGCGTCTGACAACGCCGAGCACCGAGGCGTGCGGTGCCGTCACGTGCCGGTCCCCGAGGCCTGTCGGCGCAGGCAACCTATGAGCAGGACGGTCGCCTCCTACGCATGGTTCCGGAATCGCTCCCGGCGTGTTAGTACAAGGAGTGCCGCTCTGCCGCGGCACCCCAGCCCAGCGAGCCCTGCCCATGACGATGCGCACGATAGCCTTCGCCCAGGTGATCGCGGCGGTCGTTGCCGCGCCACCGGTGACATCCCAGGCGCCAGCCAAGAGCGTTCCGCAACGTATCGCCGACGACTTCCTCAAGCTCTTCAACGCGCCGGTGGGATACCGATTGACCCACGCCAAGGGCATCATCGTCACCGGCACGTTCGTGCCGGCCAAGGACGCCACGGCGCTGAGTCGCGCGCCGCACCTGGCGGCGCCCAGCGCGCCGGTGATCGTTCGCTTCTCGGACGGGACTGGAATTCCCACGATCCCCGACAACAGCCCTAATGCGGCCCCGCGCGGGATCGCCATCCGGTTCTCGCTCGCGAACGGCGCCTACACAGACATCGTGGCCAACTCGCACAACGGCTTCGTAGTGGGCACGGGCGAGGAATTCGCCGCCTTTCTGGACGCCCTGGTCGCGACCCAGGACACGAGCTCCCACCCGACACCGATCGAGAAGTTCCTCGGGAGCCATCCCCACGCTCTCAAATTTGTCAGCGACACAAAGCCGTTGCCGGAGAGCTTCGCTACCGAGACGTGGTATGGGAACAATGCGCTCATCTTCGTCAACGCCAAGGGCGTTAGGCAGGCGGGGCGCTACAAGATCGTGCCGGAGGCGGGGTCGAAATACCTGGACCCGGACGCGGCTGCCAAGACGCCGCCCAACTTCCTCTTCGACGAGCTGCCACAGCGCCTCAAGAAGGGGCCGGTGAAGTTGAAAGTCTTGGTGCAGCTCGCCAATCCGGGGGATCAGACATCCGATGGGTCGCTGCCCTGGCCCGACGATCGCAAGCTGGTGGAGTTAGGTGTGGTCACGCTCACCACCGTGGCGCCCGACAACGCGGCTCTCCAACGCACGCTGGCGTTCAATCCGATCAACCTCACCGATGGGATCGGGTTGTCGGACGACCCGTTGATCACCCTCCGTTCGGCCGTCTATGCGCTGTCGGTGGCGCACCGGAAATAGACAGTAGGCGGCTCGGCAAAATCAGTCTCGCCGCTCGGGGCTAGAATCCAACCGCCCGGGCGATCCCTATCCCGTGCGTTCAGCGAACCACAATCGGCGCCGACCACCGGAACGACCCCCACTCCATCACCAGTCTGCCCTGACGCGCGTCCGCTGACTCGATCGAGATGGTGAACTCCTCGACGGGCGTCGAGACCGTCCGCACTTCCATGGCGGCCATGCCGAGATCCTGCGAGCCGTCGTGCATCGTGCCCCACTGCCCAACCTGCTTGTTCACGATCAGGTCGGCTCCGTCCCTCCTCGGAACCGTCCAGAGCGTGTACATCCCCGCGCTCAGACGCATGCCCGCGAGCGTGATTGGCACCGAAGTCGAGAACTGCGTCGCGGCGTTGGCGCCAGTCCGCCACACGTAGTCGTACGGAATAACATCGCCGAGCAGCACGCGTCCACGCGCGAGTGGGCGGCCATAGTCCACCATGAAGGCAGCGTTGCCGATAGTGGCGCGCGTCGTGTCTCTCACGCTCAGCTGCTTCATGCCACCGTTGCTCGCTTCGAGCGCAGCAAAGCGCGTGGCGATCGCGCCGATCGCAGCGGAGTCAGGCGGCTCGGCGAGCCGGTGTACCTGCACCTTGTAGGTCGATCGCATGCCCGAATACGTGAGCATGTGAAAGCTGGAGTCGTACGTCTCCTCGCCGATGCCGGCCAACCAATCGTGCCACAGCTCGGCCCTTCGACCAGGAAGTGGGCGCACGAAGCCCTCATGCAGCGGGAACTTGTCGAACTCGCGGTCGATGTAGAACTGACGGAGTCGCACGCTGTCGCCGGGTGCGAGCTTGGTTGTCAAGGCACGCTGGAGGGCGACGGCGAAGTACAGGTCGATGAGACTGTACATCTGCGGCAAGTGCGCCATGGCGATGGTGCCGCCCGTTGCGAACGCGAGGTTCTTCGTGCCGGTGCTGTCGCGTTTCGAGATGTGGACGGAGTCTCTAGTGACATCGGCCGTGACGTGACGCAGGCGTTGGCCCGATGGCTCGCTCGGCGTGGTCACGTCCATTGCGAGGCGACGGATGCTCCCATCGGCGTTGAGGTCTAGGCGAGTGTGTCGCTGCCGCACGCGGGGGAATCGGTCGACCTCGTCGCTCACCAGTGTGTTGCCCCTTCGAGTTACGCTCTCGACCGAGATCGTGTCGACCCCCAGGAGGGCGATGAAGCCGTAGCGTTGCGCCGAGCGGTCAGCACCGCACGCTACGAGCAACGGGAGTAGACCGGGCACGACGAATGACCCGCGCCAAGGCGGTACGTTCACGGTGGTCTCCCTAGGCGAATGGGAAATGCGGCGCTGCCAGCCGACGTGGAGGGCAACCCGCGCTTGGGCAAGATATGGGCGCTGCCGCAGGCGGCAGGGCCCGCCATCGTCAGCGAAGCGTCAGGACGTCGTTAGGCCGTTCGGCCGCCGACTCGACTGCGGACGGGCTGGTTACGCGCTCCGCCGGATGGGCGCGCAGGAGTAGGCGACGAAGCCGCCCAAGAGCACGAGCAGGCAGCTGGTGAGCCGCCACACGCCCGACGGCTGCTGCAGCCACCACGCGACGCTCTCGCGCGCCGGCGCCAAGGCGAACATTCCGGCGATCCCCGCGGCAACTCCCGCCACCACGATCACGTAGCCAAGAATGCGAATCGCGCGAGGCGAGCGAGTGGCAGAAGCGACAGAGATGAGAAGGATGCCGAAGGCGATTCGGATCATGGCCACGACGTAGAACGGGCCCGGAGTGACAAAGCGCTGGGCCAGCGACACGAGGGCGCTCGGCGCCGCGACGCCGAGGATCCCCACGGCGCTAATGCAGAGGCCAACAGCGAACGCCGACGCTTTCATCGCCACCCGCCCTCCGCGCTAAGCGCCGGCGAGCCTCGGTGCCAACGATTGCCCGGCTGCATCACGTAGTTCGCCAGGACATATCGCCACGGAATTGCCAACGAGAAGATCACGAGCCCCATGAGGCAGGCGTTCCAGGTATCCCGTGTCGCCGGATCGAGACGGCCTGAGGACCAGAGCGGCAGGCCGATCGCCAGGACCCAGATGCTCTTCCAGACGAGCTCGAAGAAGAGCAAGGGGAGCATCTTGAGCGGGTACCGCAGGCCGAGGATCGCAAGGAGCGAGACAGCGGTGAGCAGACTCCACACCACACCGCGCATGTGCTCGAGGTTCTCGGGTGGGTGAAGGATCTTCGGCCAAAGATCGATGCCCAGTCCGACAACGAGTAGGAGATACGTGGCTCGCAAGAGATAGAGGCGGAATGTCGATACGTCCTGCATACACCCTCCCACGACGGAGGCGTCACGGCATGGTGGCGATGAGTCAGCTGGCAGGCCGGTGACCTGACTAGAGCTGGTCCGCCGCCACTACCTCACGATTCTACTTGTCGACCCTACGCGTCGCGGGCGGGACCGGTTCCACGAGGCACGAGGGAACCTCGCGCCTCAGTAGCCGAACGGGAAATGGTGGGACACCGGAGCGTCCGAGGCGTGCAAGTACGTAATCGTGTACGGACCGATGAACGTCACCGCCACCACCGTCCGCCCCTTGGCGATCGAGAAATGGTGCATCCCGGCAGGAGCGGTGGCGGAATCGCCGACGGTCAACGGATGGGTCTTCTTCGCGTCGATCTCATCTCCCATCCCGGCGAGGAGCGTTCCCTCCTTGATCTCGACATGCTCATAGCTCGGATGAAAGTGCGGCGGGATCCGGTAGCCATCAGGCATCGAGAGGTAGAGAGTGGACTCCACAGGAGCGGTGGGATCGCCCTTGGCGATGGCCATGCGAGCTCCTGGCGGCAGCACTGGTGGCGCCGACCACTGCAGCGCCGACGTATCCGCCGAAGCCTGCGCGACCGCGCCGCGACTCCCCGCCAGAAATACGGACGCAAGGGCGATGACAACGAGCAGATGGGATTTGGACCACAACATGGGTGGGCTCCTGGTGCCGCGCCGGTCCGCGCAGGCGTGATCAACTCGACCGTTCGGAGAGGGAGGGATCGCTCTGGTGCCGCCTCCGCGACCTCGAGCGGGACGTCAGGCCCGGCAGATTCAACGTCCCGCAACGCCCAAGATCAACCAAACTCGGCAACCTCGCCAGGCGCGGTCGGCTGTCGCGCCATCGAACAGGCGGCGCAGCACGCGAACGACCCCGGGGAGATCGCTTCGCGACGGGCCCGGGCGGGCGACCTTACGGTTGCAGAATGACCTTGCCGCCCGAGCCAGCCTCTACAGCAGCCATTCCCTTGGCAGCGTCGCGCAGCGGAACCCGCTGGCTGATCGGGATTGCAAGCTTCCCCGCGCGCACGGCCTCGATGATCGCGGACATCGTGGTCTTGTCTTGCTTCGAGACGAACGGCACCACTTTCACTTTGGGGTAGTCCTTCGCATTTGCCGGCGCGCCCGTGACCGACGCGAACGTCCCGCCCGGCTTGACCTTCCCCATGAGTTGCTCCGCCGTCTTTCCGCGAACGGTGTTGGCGACGACGTCGACCTGCGGTATGGCGGCGAACACCGTGTCGTCGTCGAGCGCGACCACCCTGTCCGCACCGATGCGCTTTGCCTCGTCGAGTTGCCGGCCCGTGACGCCCGCGATCACCGTCGCACCCAGCTTCTTCGCCGTGAAGACCGCGGAGCGGCCCACGCCTCCCACCGCACCCGACACGAGGACGGTCTGTCCGGACGTCACGCCGGCAGCCAAGGAGATGAGCTGGCTGCCGGTGACGCCCACCAGCGGAAGGGCGGCCGCGTCGGCCAGATCCATGTCGACGGGCACTTTCGCGAAGAGCGCGCTACTCGCCGTGCAGAGCTCGGCGTACGTGTGCTCCGCCCAGGCGCAGACGCGGTCGCCAACGGCCAGGTCAGCCACTCCCGGGCCGAGCCTGACGACAGTCCCCGACAGGTCCCGGCCGATCACAGCCGGGAACCGAAGGGGCCGCCAGTCCTTCGTGCCGCCGCTTCGCTCGGCGATGTCGATCGGATTGATCCCTGCGGCGGCGATCTGGACGAGCACCTCACCGGGACCGGGAGCGGGGTCGGGGTAGTCCTCGTAGTGCATGACGGACGGCCCGCCATACTCGTGCAGAACGGATGCTTTCACCTGAGGCTCCTCATGGCAGGGGGCGTGATCATAGACGCCGGTCCGATCGCCAACCAGTGGAGGCGCTCGCAAAGGTTTTCTTTTCTCGAGCGAAGGCTCTGCTCGCATCGAGAGAGCCGACTTGCTCTGCCCGACTCGCTCTGCCTGACGAGACTCGGTATCATGCCCGCAGCCGCCATGCCAGCTCAGCCGAACGTGAATACGTACGCCTCGGCGTAGGGATCGAGAAACTCGATGCGGAATGTCCGATCCTGCACTCGACCCGGTTGCCGGATGAGCTGATAAAGACGAGCCTGGCGAATGACCCCCGTGCCATCCGGGGCGACGTCGACTCCGTGCGCCTCACCCGGCTGCGCGCCATCCAACGTCACGCGAAAGCGAACGGGCTTCCCGATCGAGCTCCCCATCACGAGGTGGAGGTCGCGCGCGTGAAACCGGAAGACAATCGCCCCCGGCAACCGGTCGAGCACGGCGCTTTGGGCGCCGACGTTCCACGAGCCCGCCAATCCCCATTCATTCAGCCCGAGGGTAGCCGGCAGTGGGTCGACGCGGTGCTCCGCGCGCCGGGAGCCGATGTACGTCTCCGGCGATTCGATCGACTGACTCGGCGGCGCCTCGATATCTGTTTCTGTGATGGTGACAGTCCCACCCGGCACGTTCGTCGCTCCGTTCTCCTTCAGAAGCTGCTGAATCATCCGCTCGGACTCGGCGTAGTTGCCTTCGCCAAAGTGGGTGTAGCGCACGCGCCCCTGGCCGTCCATCAGGTAGTCCGCCGGCCAATACTCGTTATCGAGCGAGCGCCAGATCGCGTAGTCGTTGTCCATCGGGACCGGGTACGTGACGTGAAAATTGTCGATGGCCCAGGCCACGTTGGCGTGGTCGTGCTCGAACGGAAATTCCGGGGTGTGGACGCCGATCACGACCAGGCCCGCGTCCTTGTACTTCGCGGCCCACCGCATGACGTAGGGGAACTGCCGGAGCGAGTTGATGCAGGAATACGTCCAGATGTCGACGAGCACCACCTTCCCCCGGAGCGACTGAACGGTCAGCGGCTTCGAGTTGAACCACGCTGTGGCGCCGCCGAGGTCGAACGCGCGCCAACCTCCGATGATCGCCCCGGTCGCAAGGGTGGCCACGACGCCGAGCAGGCGAGGGTTCATGGATTGCCTCCGGTGCATTCTGTACAACGCCACATCGAGTGTCGCCCGCGTTGAGACGTTGAATTCAAGCGCCGGATACCGCGGGCGCCAGGCCGTTCGTTGTCAATCGCTCGATGCCCGCGCCAGGCCGCCGTCAGCCCGCGCCGAGCATCGACCGAGTCCTATCCCTTTCTCGCCGCCAGCTGCGCCATGCGCCGGCGAACGCGCGCAACCTGCGGCTGAAGCTCCGCGTCGGCATGCGCCCACAGGGCCACGAATTTGCCGTAGCACCAGAGCGCCCGCTCCGCGTTACCGCCTGCGTCGTACAGCTCGCCCTGCCGTCTCAGGAGATACGCGAGCCAGAGCGGGTCCGCATGGATCCGTTGGGTATCGTGAACGATGAAGTATCGCTCAGCGATGGTCATCGCTGAGTCTCGCTCCCCAGCCTGATCGTAGGCAAACGCTAGTTCGGCCAGCGCGCACGCCTCGCACGAGGCGTCATTCGCGCGCCGGAAGAGCGCGATTGCCGAATCGGGGCGTCGCTCCGAGAGCGCGATCCATCCGCGCGTGACGTCGGCGGAGAAGGTGCGCTCACGCGCGAACGGCCCGGTGTTCGCGTCCCACTCCGCCATGAGCGCGCGTGCCCGCTCCGGCCGCCCAGCGCGGGCGTACTCCAGCGCACGTTCGAGGTATCGCCGCGCGATCGGCGGGCGCGATGCAAGCTCGTACCGCTGCGCGCTCTCATCGAGCACACGGACGGCGCTGTCGGGGCGGTCCAAGAGCCAGCTGAGGCGCGACGCCCGAGCATCGGCGATATCCACCGGCGCCAACGAGTCGCCCAGCTGCGCAGCGAGGGCGGCTCGGCGGGCCTCCGCGTCCGTGGCCTCGCGCAGCCGTCCGCCGATCGTCGCGAGAATGATGGCCTGGTCGATCGCGAGCAGTTGCGCATCCGGGCTCGACTGCATCCCCTCGAGAATTCGCGTCTGCGCGCGCGCTGAATCGTACTGGCCCATCATCGTGTAAAGCTCGAATCGCACCCCCGGCACGACCTGGTTTCCTGGAGAGCGACGCTCCAGCATGCGCATCGCGTCGAACGCCCCTGCGGTGTCGCCGAGCTCGTACCGGGTCTCGGCGAGGTTCCAGTACGGAACGGAGGGGGAGGAGTCGATGGCGATGGTTCGCTCGAACGCTTCGCGTGCGCGGATGTGGTCGCGCGCGTCGTCGTAGAGCCCGCCGAGATTGTTGAAAGCCGTCTGGTTCTCCGGGTCCACGCTCAGGACGGCCTGATATTCCGCGATCGCGCGCGGCCGATCGTATCTGCCGGCGAGCGACCAATAGGAGGCGGCCGTGAGATGCTGCTCCATCGGCGGGAGCCGGTCTCGAAGATCGTACGCCCGATCCAAGGTGCTGTTCGCTTCCGCCTCCCAGCCAGAGCCCATCGCGCCATAAATGACGGCGAGCTTTCGATAGGCCATGGCAAAGTTGGAGTCGAGCGCCACGGCGGCGAGCATCGAGACTCTCGCTCTCTGCAGGTCGCCATCGATCTTGTAGGCGCGCTCGCCCTCGGTGTATCTCCGCAAGGCCTCGATGGACGAGGTACTCACATGCTCGAGCGGTGGCGCGCTGTTCACGGTGCGCAGGGACTCACCGATCTTCGCCCGCAGGTGGCGGGAGACTCGGTCGACGGCCGGGATCAGCGCGTCGGCATTCTCGGCGCTCTCCCGGTACGCGGCAAGGACGTCTCCTGCCTGTGCCGCGATCAAGCGCGCCGAGATGATGAAGCCATGTCCGACGCTCGCCACATCGCCCACGACGATCGCCTTGATCCCTTCGCGTTGCGCAATGTCGCGCGCCACCGCGACGTCCACGCGCGTCCCGGGCGCTTTCCGCATTCGCTCGAGTGCCGCATGCTCCGCATCGGGGGTCACCACCGACACTACCCGCGTTTGCTCGAGGTCCGTCCGGATGGCATCGGCCACGACCGTCCCCAAGGTCGAGTCGGTTACCGGGGAACCGAAATCCGCGACGAGGACCCTGTCCCTCTCCTTCAGCACGCCGGCGGCCAAGAGCGACTTGCTAGGCCCGATCCCGAGGCTTCGAAGAAGCATGTAGCCGCCGACGAAAGCGATGAAGATCGCCATGCTCGCGACACCGCCTAACGCCACGCGACGCCAGGTGAGATAGGGGCGGGCAGCGCTGGCGAGGCGGGCCGCGGTGGGGACGCCGCTGCCGGCCGCCGGGGCCGGCACGTTGTGCGCGAGCACAGAGAGGAGGATGACCGGGGCGCCGAGGGCCATGACGATGGCGACGCCGGGGAGCACCCAGGTAGGCAGGCCGATCGCTGTCGTGGCGCCCCAGGCGGCGCCCAGTGCCGCGGCGAAGGCGCCCACATACAGTGCGATCGCCCGGGGGGTGGACACATTGCGCTGAACAACGGTGCTCGCGGGGGCGGCGCCACGCGGCGTGGTGGCCAGCGCATCGACCGCGGCAATCGCTTCGTCGGCGGACTGCAGTCGGTCCGCCGGTGCCTTCTGGAGCAGGCGCATCACGAGCGACGACAGAGCCGGTGGCACGTCCGCGCGCCTCGATTCCAACGGATCGGGGGGCTGCGTCAGCTGCGCCGCCACCAAGGCTTGTGGCGACCGCTCGGAGAACGGGGGCCGGCCGGTGAGCATCTCGTAGGTCATTGCGCCGGTCGCGTACAGGTCGGCGCGATGGTCGACGTTCGGATCTGCGAGCGCCTGCTCCGGTGCCATGTAGGCGGGGGTTCCGAGAGCCAGCCCGGTCGACGTGAGCGCGCCCGACCCTTCGGTCGAATCCCGCAACGCCTTCGCCACACCGAAGTCGGTCACCACGGCGAGGTCACCCGTGAGCAGGACGTTGTCCGGCTTCACGTCGCGATGCACGACCCCGTGCGCGTGCGCGTAGGCGAGCGCGGAGAGCACACCCCGCAGGTAGTGCACGACATCCTCGATCGGCAGCGCTCCTTCACGCTCGATGCGCGCGCGGAGCGATTCCCCCTCCACGAGGGGCATGCTGTAGTACGGCAGGCCGTCGGCCACCCCGGCGCTCAGGAGGGTGACGATGTGCGGATGGCTGAGCTTCCCAGCGAGCTGGATCTCGCGCCGGAAGCGCTCGATGTTCACACTGGCGGAGAGCTCGGGCGGTAGGACCTTGAGCACGACCTGGCGCCCGATCGCGACTTCGGTGGCGACGAAGACACGCGACATCCCACCGCCGCCTAGCTCGCGCTGAATCGTGTACGCGGCGCTGAGGGATCGTTGCAACTGATCGCGGAGGTCCCCGCTCACCGTCGGGTTTGTTAGGGTCGACGAAAACATATGGGCGCCTGTCCAGGCGGTCCAGCGCGAGACGCGCGGCGAGAGCTTTGCGCCGCCGAATGGAGAGGCTGATTTCGGCGTCGACAGCGTGACACGCACGCCTCGCCGGCCCACGCGTCGCCACGGCCGCTCGAGAGCCTGCTTTCAGCTTCCTGACATCCCTAGCCAGCCCGTTCGTAGTATCTTGGCTTCATGAAGCGCCGCACCTTCATCCGGCGAAGCGCCGCCTTCGGCGCACTGGCGGCCACACCGCCGTGGGTGTGGTCCGAGCTCTGGACGGGAGCGCCGGGGCGGACGTCGCGGGTCGCGGTGATCAAGACGAGCAATCGCGCAGAGGGTGTGGTGCGGGCGATCGAGCTGCTAGAGCTTCCTTCCTTCGGCGGGCGCACCGTCTTCCTCAAGCCGAACTTCAACAGCGCCGACGCGACGCCGGGGTCGACGCATCCCGACACGCTGCGCGCGCTCATCGAGCAGCTGCGCTCGCGGGGTGCCGGACCGATCACCGTCGGCGACCGGAGCGGGATGGGGAAGACGCGTGAGGTGATGGAGACGAAGGACATCTTCACCCTCGCCAAGGACGCGCACATCGACGCGGTCGTGCTCGATGAGCAGCCCGGCACCGCCTGGACTGCGATGACGGTCCCCGGCATGCACTGGTCGCGTGGCTTCTCGCTGCCTAATGTGGTGCTCGGTGCCGGCGCCATCGTGCAGACCTGCTGCCTCAAGACGCATCGCTACGGAGGCCACTTCACCCTCTCGCTCAAGAACTCGGTGGGGCTGGTGGCGAAGAAAGTGCCCGGCGATTCGTACAACTACATGCAGGAGCTCCACGGAACGCCCGACCAGCGCCGGATGATCGCCGAGGTCAACGCGGCGTATGCACCGGCGCTCGTCGTGATGGATGGCGTCGAGGCGTTCGTGACCGGTGGACCCGACTCCGGCTCGACGGTTCGTCCCGAGGTCATGGTGGCGGGAGTCGATCGCGTTGCCGTCGACGCGGTCGGAGTGGCCCTACTCCGACACTACGGCACGACCCCGGAGGTCAGTCGCGGCGGGATCTTCGAGCAGGAGCAGATCGCGCGTGCCGTCCAGCTGGGTCTCGGCGCGAATGGGCCGTCGGAGATCGAGCTGGTCACCGACGATGACGCGGGGCGGGCAACGACGGCGATGATCCGCCAGGCACTCGACGCGGGGTGAACAGGCGCGGGGCGTGGCGCAACGCGGCACAGTCCGTCCGACCCTAACGGTCGGATCTCGCTAGGGTTCGCTCTCATCGGGACAACCCGGGCACGGAAGCTGCGAATCCCTGATTCCGAGCTCACCAGTGCGGGCCATCATTAGGCGGAAAAGCAGGCCACCGGCGCTGCCGAAGGCTCTCGACTGCTGGCACATCTCATCAGAGGCAAGTCATGTACCGGACAAGATTGCTCGCGATCACGCTGCTCGCGCTGCCAGCGATCAGCGCGCCCGAGGCCAAGCGCGTCGAGGGTGACCTCCACCAGGACGTCCTGAACACCATCGCCGCCTACAAAAAGAAGGACCCGGGGATGAAGAAGTTCTTCGATGGCGCCGTCGGTTACGCCGTGTTCCCGTCGGTGGGGAAGGGGGCGGTCGGCATCGGTGGTGCGGCCGGGTCGGGCGAGCTGATTGTGGGTGGCAAGGCGATCGGGAAGACCAAGCTCTCCCAGATCACGGTGGGTCTCCAGCTCGGCGGGCAATCCTACTCGGAGATCATATTCTTCCAGAAGTCGAAGCCCCTCGACGAGTTCAAGAAGGGGGATCTCACCTTTGCCGCACAGACGTCGGCGGTCGCCCTCGCGTCCGGCGCGTCCGCGGACGCGGCGTACAAGAACGGCGTCGTCGTGTTCACGCAGGAGAATGGCGGCGCGATGTTCGAGGCAAGCGTCGGCGGACAGAAGTTCTCCTTCGATCCGTATTGAGCCGCACCCCCGCGGGTGATCGCGCCTAACGCGACACGACCTGCGTGCCTCGAAGCGGATGGTCCTTGAAGAAGGCCCACATCGTCTTTGTCGCGTCGATCGTGTTCGTCGTCCGACCGACCCACCACCGGGGGAGCGGCTTCCCACCTGGCCACGCGTGGCCGCCGCCATCGACGCTGTAGAGCACGACGGTCGCGTTATGCGCGCAGCCCGTGTACTCGGAGCGCGTCACGTCCGAAGTTACCACGGAGTCGATCGGGTTCGGCGCGCACCGATTTCTCCGAGCCCAGGCGGTCACCCAACTCCGCACTGAAGGGAAGAGCACCTTCGCCGGGTTGAACGGATCTCCGAGCTGGCCACCGTCGTACGGAACGATCGGATCGCCCGTCCCGTGAAAGGCGATCATCGGCACCGGCTGGTCGCTCGTGCACCAGCTCGCCGGCAGCGTCTGCGCGGCCGACACGAGCCCGACGGCGGCGATCCGATTCGAGAGCCGGCACGAGAGCACGAACGACATCCCGCCGCCATTGGAGAGGCCGTTGGCGAAGATCATCGTCGAATCGATGTTGTAGGAGGCCTCGAGCGAGTCGATCAACTCGGAGATGAATTTCACATCTCTCTCGAGGCCAGCGCTTCGCTCCACGTGCCAGATCGGCGGCCGGTCCGTCCCGGCGGGGTAGACGACAATGAAGCCCAGGGAGTCCGCCAGGCGGTTCCAGTGCGTCAGGTTCCTCTGCTGCGCCGGCCAGCCGGCTGCGCCGTGCATGCTGATGATGAGGGGCGTCGGCCTCGCGCGATCGTAGCTGCGCGGCACGTAGAGCAGGTACTCGCGCTCCTGGCCTGACGAGATGAGCCGGCCATTGGTCCGGTTCAGGAAGTGCACCGTCACGACGATGGTCAGGATCAGCGCCACGGGGACACCGAAGATGACGGACAGGGCACCGACAATGAGCGTCTTGATCTTCATGGCTGGGTCTGGGGCGTTTGCAGCGGAGCGGTAAGGCTCACGGCCAATTCCCGGTTCGCGCTGAGGCTCAGGCGAGTGTCACCCGTTACCCTTTCCGACGTGGTGGAGGCCCGAAAGGAAACCGCCTGTTTGGGACAGCTGCCGCGTGACGCGCCCTCCGAGTCCGTCGCTGGCGTGACTCGGCGGCGAATCCGTGCGTATGATATCGCAGACCTCCACCGGGGCGACCCCAATGCAAGCGACGTCCGCCATCATCGCGATTGCCGCGAGCTCCTTCCTCCTCGGCACGCCCGTCAGGCCCGTGTCGCACACCGACCCGAACGACGCGTGCTCTCTCCTCACGCAGGCGCAGGTGAGTGCCGCCCTCGGCTTGACCATGGACATGGGGAGGCGAGTCGTCTACAACAACCCGAAGATGTGCGCATGGGCGCCACCGGGCGGAGCGACGGCCAACGGGCCCAAGGTCACGCTGACCCTCGTGACGTCCGACGCCTTCGATCGCAGCAAGACGCCGGCGAACGGCGCGACCATGACGCCAGTCAAGGGCGTTGGCGATGAGGCCTTCTACATCACCGGCGCCGGGACCACCACGGCGCTCAGCGTGAGGAAGGGTACATCCACCTTCCAGGTGCGCGTTGGAGGATTCCAGGGCGAGAAGGCGATGCAGATCGCCAAGACACTCGCCATGAATGTTCTGTCGAATCTGTAGGAGGGCGTCAGGCGCGCTGGCTCTTCAGACGATCGAGCACCTGCCGGGTGGTGCCGGTCTCGCCGAAACGGGGGAAGATCCTGAGGCTGTTGTTGTGCGCGTCGAGGCTCATGTCGGTCATGGCATCGACGGCGAAGGTGACGTTGAACCCGTCGTCGAACGCCTGACGAGCGGTCGACTCGACGCCGATGCTCGTCGAGATTCCGGCAAGCACGATCTGCGTCACCCCCAGGCCGCGCAGCCGGCTGTCGAGGCCGGTCTTCGTGAACGCCCCCGGCGAGTACTTCGTGACCAGGTGATCGGTCGGCTGCGCCCCGAGCTCGGGGACGAGATCGGCCCAATCCGGTGGGCGATCCCCTCCCCAGGACTGCTCCGTTCGCCCCGAAGGTCTCCCCGCCACATTGACGAGAACCACCGGCAGGCCCCGAGCGCGAAAGGCGTCCGCCAGGGCTCGGGCGTTCTCGAGGACCCCGGCGACCGAGTGGGCGAGAGGTCGGGCGACGATCCCCTTCTGGAGATCGATGAGGACGAGAGCAGTCTTCGGGTCGAGCGTGGTGAGTGGCATCGTCGTAGTCGTCGGGAGTCGTGAAGGCTTCTGGCCGGCCACCGGCTCGCTACACCCCCGGTCTCACCGGCACCTCACGGGTGGGAAATGACGTGAATAGCGAGCGGATAGGTCGCGTTCGACGTGTAGCCGCCGAGCCACAGGGTGTAGTAGCTGCCTGCCACGATGGTGAGGTTGTTCAAGGACGCGAGAGGCACGTCACCACCCGCCGGAACGACAACGAAGGAATACGTCCCCGGCGCGACCCCGAAGTATGACACGGCCTGCTGGAAGGCCACGCTCTGACCGATGACCGCACCGCCGTTGGCGATCGCCACGTCGACCGGGGCCGTGTTAGGCGAAAGATGAGCGAAGCGAACTCCGGCCTGCGACGCGCTGACGGAGCCGAAGTTGTCGAGCGTCAAGAGCGGCTGGATGTCGACGGCCGAATCGGTGGCGAAGAGGGAGTAGAAATCGGCCGGGCTGAGCGTGAGCGAGACATTGAAGATCTGGGCGTTGCTCGATGTCACCGCCGCCGTGAACTGATGCGTGCCGGGCGCGAGCTGAACGTAGGGTTCCGCCGCGTTCGGATACGCCACTCCGGACGCGCTCTGCTGCTGATCGATGAGAAGGGTCAGTGGCGGGGCATCGGGCGAGGCGTTGATGAAGAGGACGTTCGCCGGAGTCAGGTTGGGCGAGCTCGAGCTCCCGCAGCCTACGAGGAGGCCGAGGGCGGCGGGGAGGGCGAGCAGAGTGAGAAGGGTGGGGAGAGAGGAGGCGCGATAACGCAGATTCGATACAAAAGTGCCCATGACACACTCCGACGCAGCGAGCCTGACTGCAGGAAGGCGGCGAATATGCGCCTCGTCGAGGAGCTTGTCACTCACTGGTGCGGCACTTACAGCTTTCTTCACGCCCGCTGTGCGCGGGTCGGCGCTCGACTATTCGCCGCCGCGCGGGGTTCGTGCCGCTGCAATGCTGAGCTCGCTACGGACACCGCTAGCGGGAGCGGCACGTAGGGAGGGACAGAGCAGTGCGGAAAGGCCGGTAGTGCTCAACCCACGGAGTGCAACCATCCAAGCGGGAGCCACGTGAGTCTCTTCGCCATCATCGGCGCCCTCATCGCCGTCTTCACCGTCTGCGGCTCGGTGCTGCTCCTGGCTCGCATGGAGCTCAAGTCGAGACGCGCGGTCGACAAGCCCGACATTCGCGGCATCAGCGAGCGCCTCGACCAGATGCAGCAGGCGATCGACGCGATCGCGCTCGAGACGGAGCGAATCTCCGAGGGGCAGCGCTACACGACGAAGCTGCTCAGCGAGAAGCCCAAGGACGTGCCGCGCGGGCAGTAGCGCTTCTACCTGTGAAGCTGGGCCTCCCACCGGTGCGGGACGCGGCCCGCCGGTCCGGGCACAGGCTGGTCGAGAGGGTGCGAGTCTGGAGGAGCCAACGCGGATCCCTCGAGAAAATCTCCGGAGCGATAGTCGTAGAACCAGTCCTCTCCCGGCTCGAAGCTGGCGATGATCGGGTGGCCACTTCCGTGGTAGTGCTTCGTGGCATGTTGGCTCGGCGAATTGTCGCAGCAGCCGATGTGGCCGCACTCCGCGCACCGGCGCAGGTGAAGCCACCATCCGCCCGTTTCCAGGCACTCGACGCAACCCGTGCCGCTCGGCTTTACCGCCGGATTGATGCCGCTCTTTCCAGCCGTCATGATCCCACCTGTCTCAGAGAGTTAGGCGTCGAGAAATAGCCTCGCCTGCGTGACGAACGAGTCGGGATACTGGAAGAGAACCCCGTGTCCCGAGTCGGGATAGAGAAGCAGCAGAGCGTTCTTCAATTGCTTGAACATCCGATACGCGTTCTCCGCGGGGAGCATCGTGTCGTCGCTTCCGCTCACGATGACCACCGGCTGGTCGATCGCGCCCAAGAGGGAGTTGTCGGGATCCTTGGTGGCACACCAGGTGATGAGGGCTTTCGCCTGCGGGTTGGTTATCGCCGAACCACTCTCCGGATCCCGATCCACTGTCCGCGTCCACGCCCTCTTCAGGAAGGCGCGCCCGGCGGCCTGACTACTTTCGGAGCGGGTGAAGAAGAGCGGGAGTCTCGTATCGTCCGATCCTTTGCGCGAGTTCGCGTCCGCCAGGACTTGGAGCAGGTGCTCCTCCCCCCCTCGCGGCGCGGTGCCGACGAGCAGGAGCTTCCTGACCAGCGCCGGGCGCTCGGCGGCCATCGTCTGCGCGATGAAGCCGCCGAGCGAGTAGCCGAGAAGGTCGACTCGCTCGAGCCCGAGCGCGGCGATGAAAGTCGTCGCGTCGGCGGTCATCTGCGCGACGTTGTCGGGCGTCTGGCCGCTCGACCTTCCGACTCCGGTGTTGTCGAAGACGACGACCGGGCGACCGGCGGCGAGGCCGTTCACAACGGCCGGGTCCCAGGAGTCGATGTTCCCCGAGAAGTGCTGCAGAAGAATCAGCGGAATTCTCGCGCCGCCTCCGAAACTTCGATAAGCGAACCGGACTCCGCCGGCCTCGACGAACCTCGTGGGAGCGGTCTCGAGCGTTTCAGACTCCTTGGCGTCAGCAATCGTCGCTGTCATCTCCCACCTCGGCATTCTTCCGACGAGCCGCGGATGTGCCGCGGGCCCGCGAATATGTAGTGTGTGCGCTGCAATGTCACCCGCGTTCCGCGGCTGTGCTTCTCCACGTGAAGGCGAGCTCGGGAGAGTCAGCTGCGCACGGTTGCCCCGGAGTCCCCGGCGCCCACCTTCTCCTCGGCCATCTCGCGCGTCACATCGAGAAGGCCGTCGACAAGAAGATGCGCGCCGGCGCCGACTCCGAGAGCCCAGTAGCGCCTGAACCACCGTCGCGCTTGGTCATCGGTGGTTGCTGTGCGCATTACGCCCGTGAGGAGCGTGTTGCCGTCGCCGAGTGGGCGCACGGAGAGCGAGTAGATCGTCTTGGCAAACCCCGGCGCGGCGAAAGTGCGAAACTGCTCGACGGTGACGTCGGCGAACTCGATGACTGGCCGCCAAAATTTCCCTACCAGTCCGAGAGCGATCTCGTTCTGGGGTCGCTCGCCGACGAGCAGCCAGCCGCCTTCCTTGATAGGGATCTTCGTCGTGTCGTGTAGCCGAAGCTGCTTCGGTGGCCTCTTCGGGGGTTCACCATGCAGGAGGTCGCTGACGATAGCGGGGGCTGCGCGAAGCGCGCCCAGCATGGCGACAAGCGGGCGTCGGCGGCTCACCTCGATGAGGTCGACCGTCATGAGCGCGTCCCAGGTCGTCGCCAGGTCCGCTCGGACGACCGTCGCGACGGAGTCCGAAATGTCAAAGACGGGGAGGAGCTCGTCGGCGAGCATCGAGCCTAGCGGACGATTCCAGGGAGAAGCTCCGCGGCGAGCGTCACCAGTGCGACGAACACCAGCGCCAGAACCCCGAAGTCGAGCAACAAGCCGGGCCCGCCCACGCCACCTCCAACCATCAGGGCTCTGAGCGCGCTCACGAGGTAGGTCAGCGGGTTGTATTGAGCCACCACCCTGAGCCACGAGGGCATCAAGTCGACCGGATAGATCGCGTTGCTCGCGAAGAAGAGAGGCATCGTGAGCAATTGGCCGATGCCCATGAAGCGATCGCGAGTCTTCACGATGCACGCGATGATCAATGAGAAGGTCGCGAAGAGCGCTCCGCCGAGCATCACCGCGCTGGCGAGGCCGATGAGCGGGAGCGGCTCCAGGCGAACCCTGACTCCCATCACGAGCGCGAGGACAACGATGATCATGGCCTGCGAGAGTGTGCGGATCCCGGCGGCCATCGCTTTCCCGAGCACGAGTGAGGCCCGCGGTGACGGGCTCACGAGGAGCTTGTGGACGACACCGAGATCGCGCTCCCAGATGACGGCGATACCGTAAAAGATGGCGGTGAAGAGCACGCTCTGAGCGAGCACCCCGGGCGCCATGAACTCCAGATAGGTGAGCGAACCGGTGGGGATGGCGTGTGTGCGGGTGAACACCTGGCCGAAGATGACGAGCCAAAGCAGCGGCTGCACGGCCCGCGTAAAGAGATCGGTCGGGTCGCGGAGCATCTTGCGCGCCTCGACGGCGAGAATCGCCGCCGAGTGCAGGGCGAATGCACGCGCCGCCGCGAGCGGGACGCCGATCCGCCTAGCCGAGTCGAGTGGCCGTGCGTCGTGTGCTGACTGTGTCACGGAGCGTGCCTCCCTTGTCGATCGAAACGCCGGCTGCGTGGACAAAGACGTCGTCGAGCGTCGCGTCCGGGCCGAGGCGCCTCTTCAACTCGTCCGGCGCTCCCTCCGTCGCGATGCGCCCCGCGTGCATGATCGCGAGTCGGTCGCACAGCTCCTCGGCCTCCTCCATATCATGCGTGGTCAGCACCATCGTCATCCCGAACTGCCGCCGCGATTCGCGGAGCCTCTCCCAGACGGCACGTCGCGCGATCGGATCGAGGCCGATGGTCGGCTCGTCGAGGAAGAGCAACGTCGGCCGGTGGAGCATCGCCTGGGCAAGCTCGAGGCGGCGGATCATCCCGCCCGAGTACGTTCGGACGAGAGTGCCGGCGGCCTCGGTGAGCCCCATGAAGTCGAGTATCTCGACGATCCGACCCTGCCGTTCCGCGCGAGGTACGTCGTAGAGGCGCGCCGAGAGGAGAAGGTTCTCGTAGCCGGTGAGCGCGCCGTCGGCGGAGAGTAGTTGCGGCACGTAGCCGATCCGTCGCCGCACCTGAGCCGGCGCGCGCGCAATGTCGAAGCCAGCCACCTCGGCGCGGCCGGATGTCGGGGGAAGGAGGGTCGTGAGCATTCGAATGGTCGTCGTTTTACCGGCGCCATTCGGTCCGAGGAGTCCGAAGATCGTCCCCGCAGCCACGCTCAGATCGAGCGAGTCGACGGCCAGCAGCGCTCCGAAGCGCTTCGTGAGCGCCATCGTTCGGAGGACGGGCGCGCCGGGTGTCATTGGCGGCGGGGGAGAAGGTTCAGCCGAATGGGTCACACATCACACTCTAGTGGCGTGCCGCGGAGCGGGGGAGTAGGCGGCCCTCACTCGCGACGACTCGATCGCCACCGATGCCAGCCGTGCGCCCACGTCTCCACCGCGCTCCGTGTGCCTCACCGCGAGGGTACGTTGTACTCCACCTCATCGATCGTGAGGTCGATGTAGGCCCAATCGCCCGCAGCGTCGTGCCAACGCGCCTGGCCGCCTGACGCGAGACGGAACGGACCGAAGGCACGATAGCCTTCGATCGGCGTCGACCACCGGAGCTTCGTCGCCGTCCGTCCGTCGGGCGACGTCTGATATCGATCGTCGGAGACGAAATCGGTCATCTCGTCCCGCTCGTTGAACGTGAGCTCGGCGCTTACGCTATGGCCGGCGTTCGTGAACGTCGCTCGGGCGGTGCGCGAATCGACGGCGACCCAATCGATGCTCGGGCTGATCAGGGTGGCGGGCGCCATCATGCACATGTCGTTGAGCATCGTGACCGTCTCGCCCTCGTCCATCTCTCGGCCAGACGAGCGAGCCACCGGCACGAGGGCGGCGGCCCTGACCGTCATCGTCGCCGAGGGGCCGACGTACCGATGGTAGGCGACAGCCGGAATCCCGAACATCGCTCCCCTCAAGAAGAAGAACCGCGCCGGCTCATCGACGAAGTTGTGTTGCTCTGCCCGGATCGGAAACCATCGTGCGTCGCGCGACCCGCGAAACCTCCCATGCATCCGGACACGGAAGTTGTGCACGCGAGGGTATCCAACCGCGCCGCTCGCGCGAACGTATCGCCTCACCGGCTCGGGGAGGTGCTCGAGATCCGCCTCGGTCACCGGCTGTTGGGCGGTCGCGCGCGACAGGGCACGATCGACATCGTGCTCGTACTCGGCGCGAAGACTCCCTGGCCCGGAGGCAAGGAAGCCGACGACCACGCCGATGAGCGCCACTGCATCGGCGAGCGCACCATATCGGGCGTCCGACCACGAGTGCGCGATTGCCACCATTGAGACGATGATGGCGCATGTCCCGATCACCCACCAACCTCGCGGCCAGGCGAAGAGCGCCCATGCCGACGCCAGGAAGAGGAGCGTGGCGGCGAGCCAGAGCACACCGAATGTCTGTGAGACGGGCTGCGTCAATTGCGGGAGCTGAGCGAAGCCGAAGGCTTTGGCGAAGCCGATCAGGTGGATGAGCCCGTGCGCGACGAGAAAGAGCGCGAAGAGGAGGGTCATGAGAGCGCGGCCACCGAGCGAAACCGATAGAGCGACAGGCCGAAGAACGCGGCACCGATCGAGGCGACCGCCAGGAACTCAGGCCATACGACGTCGAAGCCCGCGCCACGGTAGAGAATCGCCTGGGCGAAGGAGACGAAGTGCGTCGATGGGGAAACCATCATGATCCGCTGGAGCAGAATCGGCATGCTCTCGAGCGGCGTATTCGCACCCGACAGCATGTTCATCGGCATGGCGATGAGCATGTAGAGGAGCCCGAGTTGGGGCATCGAGCGCGCAATCGTGGCGAGGAAGATCCCAATGGCGGTCGCGAAGAAGAGGTAGAGTCCGACGCCGCTCATGAAGAGGGGAATCGATCCGGCAACGGGAATCGCCAGAAGGGTCCGCACGACGATGGCGAGCGAGAGTCCGACGGCGACGGTGATGACGAGGCCGTTGGCCCATACCTTGGCCATGGCGATTTCGAATGGCCGCACCGGCATCACCAGGAGGTGGTCCATCGTGCCGTGCTCGCGCTCGCGCACGACGGCGGCGCCGGACAGGATGATCGCCAGCATCGTGACGTTGGCGATGATCCCCATCACGCTGGTGAACCACGCTGTCGTCAGGTTCGGATTGTAGAGCACGCGCACTGCCAGCGTGGCGGGGCTCATCGGGGTCCCTTGCGACCGCGAGAGGAAGGTGCCCTCGTTCCGAGTGACGAAGTTGTCGATTTCGGTGCTCAGGATCTGCTGGATGTATCCCGAGCCGAGGCCGGCCTGCACCATCGCCGTGGCATCGATGTCCACCTGGACGGTCGGAGCGCGCCCTCCGAGTACGTCGCGCTCGAAGTGAGGCGGGATGTCGATGATGAAGATGTACTGCCCCACGTCCATGAGCCGGTCGATGTCCCGGGCCTCCACCGGTTGCGGCGCCTTGAAGTACGGTGGGAGGAGTGCCGATGCCATCTGCCGTGAGAGCGCGGAGCCATCCTCGTCGACGATGCCCACGGAGGCATTGTGTAGCTCCTGCGAGCTGCTCTGCGATTGAGCATAGACGGCGATCGAGAAGGCGTAGATGACGAGCGCCAGAAGCACCGAGTCGTGAAAGAAGCTCCGCAGCTCCTTCATCCCGAGCCAGAAGATCGTCGACAGGCTGCGCATCGCGTCCTCTAGAGGCGTTGTTTGCGGAGGAGGGCGATGCTCAGGATGGTGAACACGGGGATGAACGCTGCCACGCCAGCGACGTAGACCCAGAGATCCTGAAACCCGAGCGACTTGGTGAACGTGCCGACGCTGACACGTAGGAAATAGGTCATCGGGAACCCCTTCCCCATGAGCGCCGGAAAGCCGGTGAGGGTCGAGACCGGTGCCATCATGCCGGAGAACTGAGTGGCCGGCAGAACCGTGAGAATCGTCGCGCCGAAGAGGGCCGCGATCTGCGTCTGGGTGAACGACGAGATGAGCATCCCGTAGCCCGTGGTCGCGGTCACGTACAGCACCACGGCGAGCAGCATCGTCGAGAAGCTTCCCTTGAAGGGCACTCGAAAAACCATCTCCGCGATCATCATGAGGAGCGCGAAGTTGGCGAGGGAGAGGACGATGTAAGGAAGCTGCTTCCCGATCAGGAACTCGAAGCGCGTCACCGGCGTCACGTAGAGATTGGTGATCGAGCCGAGCTCCTTCTCGCGCACGACGGCGAGGGCCATCAGGATCGCCGGGATGAGTGCCAAGAGCATCGCGATCGTCCCCGGGACCATCGCGTAGATGCTGTCGAAGTCCTGATTGTAGCGAAAGCGCTCCTCGAGCACGGCCGGAGCATCGGCGATCGGGCTGCCATTGCGGGTACTCCAGTCGCTCAGAAACTGCGCGTGGGCGGCCTGCATGTAGCCGCGAATGGTGGCCGCTCGGAAGGGCATCGCGCCGTCGATCCAGGCGCCGATCTCCGTCGGTGTCCCCCGCTGGAGGTCACGGCCGAAGTGCGGTGGAATCGCGATCGCCGCCCGTATCGTCCCCGTTCTCAGCCGATGCTCGAGGTCCGCGTCGTTGGCGAGCGGAGGACGCTCCGTGAAATACGTCGACCCGCGAAGCTCCTCGAGGTAGGCGACGCTCTCCGGCGATCGGTCGTAGTCGAGGACGGCGAAGGTCAGGTTCGTCACGTCGGTGGAGATCCCGGCGCCGAAGATCAGCATCAGGAACGCCGTTCCGCAGACGGCGAAGCTCAAGCGGATCGGATCCCGCAGCAGCTCGAGCGTCTCGCGCGCGGTGTACGCGAAGAGGCGGCGAGGGCTGAACGGCACCCACGCCGTCGATGCCGCCTTGCCGGGGGCGGAGGTCGCGACTTGGGAGGCGTCGGCGCGGTCGTCCGCGCTCGGCGCCGCCTCCTCGAGGTAGCTGATGAACGCCTCCTCGAGGGTCGAGACCCCACGGCCGCGGGCGAGCTCGGCGGGCGGGTCGACCGCGAGCACGCGGCCTGCGGACATCAGCGCGACGCGGTCACAGCGCGCGGCCTCGTTCATGAAGTGCGTGGAAACGAAGATCGTCACGCCCTGTCGCCGGGCGAGATCGATCAGGAGCTCCCAGAAGGCATCACGGGCGAGAGGGTCGACGCCGGACGTCGGCTCGTCGAGGATCAGCATCTCCGGCTCGTGCACGACCGCCACGGCGAGCGAGAGGCGCTGTCTGATGCCGAGCGGCAGGTCCGCCGCACCCTGACTTGCGTAGGGCCCGAGCCCGAATCGGTCGAGAAGCTCGGCCACGCGCTTCTCGGCACGTACGCGGGGGAGGTGAAAGAGGTGCGCGTGCAGCGCCAAGTTCTGCCTGACGGTGAGCTCGGTGTAGAGCGAGAACGACTGCGACATGTAGCCGACGCGCTCGCGGGCCTGCATGCCGCCGGCGGTCACTGGCTGGCCGAAGACAAAGGCTTCACCGCTGGTCGGTGGGAGCAGGCCGGTGAGCATTCGCATGGTGGTCGTCTTGCCGCAACCATTCGAGCCGACGAAGCCGAAGATCTCTCCCCTCTCGATGGTGAAGCTGACGCGGTCGACGGCCGTGAAATCCCGGAACTTGCGGGTCAGGTCGCGGGCCACGATCACCGGCGCGCCGCCGCTCGGTGCTCGCGAGGGGATCGTGAGTGCGCGGTGCCCCGCGCGCTTCCTCTCCGGCAGCAAGGCGATGAAGGCCTCCTCGAGCGAGGAGGTCTCCCCTTGGCGCTCGAGGTCGCCCGGCGTGCCCGCCGCCAAAACCCGGCCACCATCAAGCGCCACGAGCCAGTCGAAGCGCTCGGCCTCCTCCATGTACGCGGTAGCGACGATGACGCTCATCCCCGGCCGGCGCGCCTGAATTCGCGCGATTAGCTCCCAGAACTGCCGCCTCGAGAGGGGGTCGACGCCGGTCGTCGGCTCATCGAGCACCAGGAGCTCCGGGTCGTGGATCAGCGCGCAGCAGAGGCCGAGCTTCTGCCGCATGCCGCCGGACAGCTGCCTAACGGGTCGATCCGGGAAGTCGGCGAGGCCGGTGCTCTCGAGCAGCTCGTGTATGCGCTGCCTCCGCGCCGCGGGCGGCTGCCCGAAGAGGCGGGCGAAGAAGTCCAGATTCTCGGTGACGCTGAGGTCCGCGTACAGATTCTTCCCGAGGCCCTGCGGCATGTACGCGATGCGCGGGCACGCCACGCGCCGGTGCCGGCGGTCCCCCATGTCGCCGCCGAGAACGACCACCTCGCCGCTCTGGATCTCGACCGCGCCGGCTATGAGGCCGAGGAGGGTGGACTTACCGACACCGTCAGGACCGATCAGTCCGGCCATGCATCCCGCGGGGATCTCCGCGGTCACATCATCGAGCGCCACGACAGAACCGTAACGGTGCTCGAGTCGCCTCACGCGAGCGACGGCCGCCTGCGCGCTCATCAGGGCGCTGATCTTGAGGCGTCCCGTCCGCGGAGCTGTGGTGGCCATGCCGTGCCGGAGTCGACACGCACGTAACCGACTCCGGGGAGCCCGGTTCGAACCGCCGCTTCGCGGCCGCGCAGGAGAGTGGAGTCGATCCGTAGCTTGACGCGGAACATCAACTTGTCCCGGTCGCTCTTGGTCTCGACTGCCTTGGGAGTGAACTGCGCCTCCGTGGCAAGAAAGGAGACGGCGGCCTTGATCGGCTTGGTGGGATAGGCGTCGAGCAGAATGCGTGAGTCGGCCCCGAGGAAGACTCGGCCGGCGTCGGCCGTCGGCAGATAGATGTCCATGTACACGGACGTCGCATCGAGCAGGGTGAAGATCTTACCACCGGCTGGCAGCACTTCTCCCACGTTGGCGATGCGGTATTGCACGCGTGCATCACGCGGCGCCACGAGAGTGTCGTCGCGAATGTTCACGTCAGCCAGCTCGACGACGTGCTGCGCGGCATCGTGGGCCTGTTGCGCCTCATGAAGCTTGGCGACCGCTGCCGAGAGCGCGGCAACGGCCCCCTCGTACGCCTGCTGGCGCTGGTCGAAGGCCTCGCGGGTGACGTAGTCCTGGTCGACCAGCTGTTGGTATCGGTCGAGCTCCTTCTTGGCGAGCGCCACCTCCGTGCGCTGTTGCGCAATCGTGGCGCGCATTTCATCCACCAGACGCGCTGCCTGACGCGCCGATGCCATGGCCGTGCGGCGCGATGCCTCCAAATCGCGAGTGTCCATCCGCGCTACGGCTTGGCCAGCGTGCACGAGGTCGCCCTCGTTCACATAGAGCGTGGCCACTCTCCCGGCGAACTTCGTGTCTATGTCGATCTCGTCCGCTTCCAGCCTGCCGTTACCGTAGACGATTCCGCTCGGCAGGGCGCTCTTGCGCGCCTGCCACCACCGCACCCCGGCACGCACGGCCAGCGACGCTGCAATGGCGGCCAAGACAAGCGGCAAGTAGCGGCGAAGCTTCTTCGGATGGGGAGACGGGAGTTCGTCGACCCGCACCTCCCTCTCCGCTGAGCTCTCTTCGGGCTCGACGGTCGCTCCGGCGCCGTTGCCACGCTCGGGAGCAAGACGCTTCGGGATAACCGTTGGCTCGAGGGGCATTGTCGTCGCGCTCGGCGTGTTCGCCACGGGAGCGGGCGAGTCCTTCCGGTCCACCGCCGGTGCATCGTCGCTCATGCTCCAAGAATGCCCCGCGTGCCGGAATCGGCCATCAGGCGGTTCATTGCCGTCTGTAGGGGAAGCGCGGACGCCGCCAAGACATCTGTACGTCCGAAGACACGGCGCCCCGCCCGGGCATGTCCGGGCGGGGCGCGGCGTTACGTCCCAGCTTTGCGTGCGCGTCAGCTTGTAGCGGCCGTGCGAATCCGGTCGGTCACGTCGCGCTTCGCCGACGACAGCTTGAACGCGCCGACGAGGAGAATCAACCCGCTCACGATGGCGAAGGCGGCGATGAGCCCGAGGATTGCGGCGAGCGTGGCCGGTGGGTGCATGAAGGCAAAGACAGCCGCCACGATCGCAGCGACACCGGCGGCGGCGGTCCAGCCCCACGACTCGTTGTTCTGCCGCTCGACGTAGGCGGCATAGATCGCCAGGGCTCCCGTGATGAGGAGCCACCAGGTGACCCAGACGACGGCGAAGGCGAGCGAGAGCCCAGGATAGTAGTAGAACGCCGCGATGCCGAATGCGACGCTCACCAACCCGCTGATGAGCAGGAGCCACCAGTGGCTGAGGAGACTCCTTAGCTCGATGGCGCGAACGATTTCGACGATACCGATGACGAGCGCCCAGATGGCGATGAAGAGGGCGAACGACGCCACAGAGTCGACGGGGCGCCAGAGGATGAAGATGCCGAGCGCGAGCGCGAGGAGTCCGCGCAACACCAGCGACCACCAGGTGCGCCGGTACGCGGACTGGATGAGGTCAGATGCCATTCTTGACTCCTGCCGCTAGGCGCGGCGCTATGAGTGTACGGCCGACGGGGCGATCCCGTCCGGTGAGCTTCCGTAGTCGCGCTCGTAGAGGCGCAACAACTCGAAGAAAACTGCGATCATGAGCGGACCCGCCACCACCCCCATTATCCCGAAGAGCCTCACGCCGATCAGGGCCCCGATCAGCGCCGTGAGTGGATGAACGTGGCCGAGTCGGTGCGAGACTCGTGCCCGAACGACTTGATCGATGGTGGTCGGAAGGAGCCAGCCGAAGAGTACGATCAGGAGCATCGCGCCTGTCTGGTGTCGCACCAGAAGAAGGATCGCGGCTGGCACCCAGACGAGGGCCGTGCCCATGAGGGGGACCATCGAAGAAAACCCGGCGACGACGCCCCAGAGGGTCGGTGCGGGAAGGCCCGTGACGAGAATGCCGACTCCAACCGACACGCCCTGAAGTACGGCGGAGGAGAGGGTGCCGAGGAGGGTCGACATGATCACCCGGTACAGATCTCGGCGCAGTTGATCCGAGCTCCCCTCTGAAAACGGCAGGTAGGCGCGGACACGCGCCCAGAGATCGTCGCTGGATAGGAGCAGAAAGTAGAGGAAGAGGAAGGCGACGAAGGTGTTGAGCGCGCCGCTGGCGACGCCACCGACGAAGCTCATAGCGAGGCCCGACACCGACGCGCTGATGTTGGCCGCGAGGCGGTCGAACGCCGCGCGGACATCGCCGGCCCGCTCGCCGAAGATCGAGGAGATGGCCCCGATGGCGTCGCTCTCGCGCACGTCGAGAGCGCGCAGCTGGGTGAGCGCCGCGTGGCCGATGGCAAGGGCGGGGATGAAAAGGAGAAGGGTGCATGCCACGACGGTGATGCCGGCGGCGCGTTTGGGGCCGATGCGAGCGGCGAGGCGCCGATAGGGCGTATCGAACGCTACGGCGAGAACGAGCGCGCTCAGGATGCCACCGACGAGCGGAGCACAAGCGATGAGGAGCGCGATCCCGGACAGAAGGACGAGCACGCCGGCCGTCCGGCGGCGGTACACGTCGGCGGGCGCGTAGGGAGCGGGGCTAGTAGCAGTCATGGCGCCGCGTCGATGGCAGGCGCGAGAATGTGTCCCTAGGCTAAGGGGCCGTCAAGCACAGCACCGCTCGCCTGACAACTTGTGAGGCACCGGCTTCGCAGCTGGCGACGCCTTGGGCGCCTGCCTGTTGAGGGCCTCGAGTAAGGGCTAGAGCGCGTTCTCCGCGCGGACCAGTGCAATTGAGCCCCCGGGGGAGAGGTGCGTTGAGCCGTGGAAACTAATGAGGCGTGCGAGGTCCGCCCCGGGCTCGAGCCCTCAGTCCGTCGCCCAGTGGGCTCCCGTTATCCAGGTCGCCTGACTGAAGAGTGCGTCGGAGAGAGGAATACCGGACTTCCAGTCCGAATACTCCTCCTTCTGAATCATCGCGCCATCGACCCCGATCCAGATCCGCGTCGCCAGCCAACCGCCCCCCAGGGGGACGTAGTCATCGAGGTGGATGTCGAGGGTCCGCTCGGGGTTGGTCAGGTGCAGAATCATCCGGACAACGACCTTTCGCTCCGTGTCGACCCAGAACTGTGGGGTCGCGGAGTCCGTCGCCGATTGCACGCCGACGATCCACGCGCTTCGCCCTTCCCAGCGGCCGGTGGTGACGCGCGAGAGGTCGATCCCGGTGCCGTGGAGCTCACGGACCGTGCGCTCGACCGACTGCACGTAGACGCCCTCGATGAGCGGAAGGAAGTCGTTCCCCTGATCTCTGGTTCTCAGGAGCTTCCCGTCCTTGAAGACCCACGCCGAGTCCGCAGTGAAGAGGATGCCGTTGCCGAGGGACGGGCTCCCGAAGTCGATCCGCAGCTGGGTCCCGGTGGCGTCGGTGTGCCGGAGGCTCTCGTACCAGGTCGAGATGGTGTCCTTGCCGGTGGGAAGGTGCTGAGTGGTCTTCTGGACGAAGGTGAGCGTGTGATACCACTTGCCGGCGTAGGCATCGTGCATGCGGGTGAGCACGTCCGTGCCTGACGCGGGCGCGCCTTGCGCGGTGAGCGGCGCCGCGGCGATGAGGGCCAGGGCGATGGCGCGAGCGAGGAGGTTGGTCATGGCCCCCCTTCTACGGGACGACGCGCCGTGGCGCAAGAGATTTGACGGGATTCGAATGTTGCCCCGCTCTCCGCCTTGCGAAATCTGCTGTCGCTACTTCGCCGCCTGATCCGCCAGCGCCTCGACTGCGGCGAGGTTCGGCACGAGGTTCTCCGGCACACCGTGCCGCTGCTGCAAATACGCGACGCTGTTGTAAGAGACCCATACCCTCCCCTGGGCATCCTCCCAGACGAGGATCTTGAGGGGGAGGTCGATGGCGATGCTCGGCGCGGCCAGCATCACCGGCGTCCCCGCCTTCGGGTTGCCGAAGATGAGCAGCTTGGTCGGCGGCAACTTCATCCCCACCTTCGCCGCCTCGCCGCTGTGATCGATCAGGGCGAAGAGCGTCACTCCCTTCGCCTGAAGCGTGGACTGGAGCTTGGCCACCGTCTCGTCCACCGAGTGGCTACTTGGCTTGGTGACGATGCCATTGTCGGTAGCAGCAGGCATTTCTGTCTCCCGAGATTCGTACGGCCGCGGAGCCACGAGAGTGTGGCGCGGCAGGCGCGATGGGTTCGCGAAGAGGGCGAAGCCCGCAGGCACCAGAATGGCAAGGGCGGCGCGTGTCATTCCGTGCTCCGGGCGGCGCGAATGAGACCGATGCCGAGGCTCAGCACCGCGGCGGCGAGGAAGATGGCGCCGACATAGGCCAGGTTGATCAGGGCATTCGGCCGCGTTGCCGCCGATGATGCGACGGACAGGAAGAACGCCGCCGGGATCAAGATGGCGGCGACCGGCGCACCCGTGCGGGCGATCCACTTCCAAAAGGGGGTCAGCTCCGCCTCATCGACGTAGCGGAGCATAACGAGCGACAGGACGAGGTAGACCCCCGCGTGCGCGTGTCCCGCCCGCCAGAGGTCGTGGCGCACCGGATTGTCGGCAAAACCCGGGGTGCCTCCAGCCAATAGGCCGAGCAGCGACACGCCGCCGTACATGACGGAGGGGAGAACGACGAGCAGCACACCGGCGGTCATGCGTGATTCGCGAGACATGACGATCCTCCGTGACGTGGTACTGTTGGCTCCGAGTCGAGCAATCAGTCGGGAAGGGCGTGCTCCGGAGACCCCGCGGGGAGGGCGAGCGGCTCCCTCACCCTGAGATCGGCAACGGAAAGGTGTCGCACCGAGAGCTCATCGATCTCCACCGAGCCGAGGCGAACCCTCCGGGCGGCGAGATGGCGGATGCCCAGGCGTCGGATCGCCAGTACGCCGATGGCGCATGCACCAACCGCGCACGCACCGAGGGCGAGGGCACCGATGGCGACCCCGATCGCCGATGCGTTGGGAATCTCCGGATGCCGCCCTATGCGTGGTCGCTTCGTTGGCTCCTCCGAGAGCGGTGCTCGCAATCGATAGCCCGTTGCGACCTCAGCGGCAGACCGGGCTACGAACCCGTAGATGTCCTTCCGCCCCGCTCGAGGAAATCTCTCGGGCGGGGCGGTGCGCGTTGCCAGCCAACGCGATCGAGGTGGAGCAGCTAATGCGGTTCCGCCACCACCACGTACTGAGTCGTCGTTCCAACAAATTGCGGCTGGTACCAGTCGCTGCCGCAGTGCTGATAGCTGATCCCGTTGACCATGACGACACTGCATGCCGGTGGCAGTGTGGTCACCATCGAACCGATGACTGCTGCGGTCACCATCGCCGTCGCCGTCACCGCGGCTGCGGTCGCGACCGGGTGATAGCAGCACCCGCCGCCGTAGTAGACACCGCCGCCTCCGTACACGTTGACGTCGTGATTGACGTTGACATTGACGTTCTGGTTCACGTTCACGTTGCGGTTGACGTTCGTGTTGTTGTTGACGTTGGTGTTGTTGTTGCGGTTGACGTTGTTGTTGTTGGAGTGGTTGACGCTACTCGCCGCGCTCCGCTGTTGCCCGCCGCCCCCTCCGCCCGGCCGCCCGCCGCCGCCGCCCCCGCCATGCCCACCCCCACCCCCGCGCTGCGCCGTCGCGATCGGGGCGACACACAACGTCACCGCGGTGATCGCGATGAGATGCCTGACGAACCGTTGCATATGGTCTCCTATTCCTTGGCGCCGTGCGACGAGTCAGCGCGCGCGAGCACGATCTTGCTCGCGCCCGGTGGCGGCACGAACTGGAAGGCGGCTTCATTGAAGGAGGGCGCGAGGTTCCATGTCAGGACCTCGCTGTACTGTGGGCGCGCGTCGTCGCTGGTCGTCGTGATCACGATCTTGCGCGGTAGCGGGTACTCCCCCAACTGAATCCAGACCTGCCAGTCGAGTCCCGGCTGACGAAGGGCGTAGTGCTCGCAGGTCACCCCTTCGATCGGCGCAGGGCCGAGGTCGGTGGCCGACGAGATGTCGTGAACCTTGGACTTGGGTGTGCCCCACGAAAAAAGGTCGCGGAGGGGCATCTCGATGTCGTAGTTGTCCTGGAGCTGGTCGGCGAGCTGCGCGATGGTCGGCGGGGCGGGCACCGTGGCATAGTACCCCATGCGTTCGGCGTACATCGTGAAATTCTTCCCATCGTAGAGAAAGGTTCGTTGCTGCTTGTTGGTGTTGATCTCGACGCGCAGGCGGTCCGGAGGCCGAACCAGCTCGTCGACGGTGCCGTTGTTCTGCACCAACTGACCATCCTCGAGCACGTCGTCTCTCGTCGTCACGGCGTGCACCTGGAAGGCCTTGAGGGAGTGGAGGAACGCTGCCATCCGATTGAGCGTCGCGATCGGATCGGTGCTCGTCTCGCCGGCGGCGGCGGTGGCGACCGACGCGCTCCCGCCGTCCGCGGTCGCCGTGTTACGCGCCTGCGAGTCGCATTGGGTCGCTGTGGCGATGATGATGAGCGCTGCCGCTCCCCCGTAGATCGACTGTCTCATTGGCACCACCTGGTTGGGTCGGATCTTCGACACCGCGTTCGTGGCGATACCGGCGTCATCGCGCTCGACATGCGACGCGTTGACCCATCACGATGCTGACAGCCACGACTCGCTTCAAGCGAGGTGATGCGTTGATATCGGAGGTGTCGTGAGACCGTCAGCGCGCCTGGGGAAGCGCGCGCGACAGTGCTCTAGCGAGCAGCTCTCACTGGAAGTCCCGCGGGACGTCCCCCTTCCAGGTCCGCTCGCGCACGAGGACGCTGTCGCGGAAGAGCTGCCGGTGGTGCAGATAGTGGAAGGTGGTGGAGTCGCCGGCGATCTCGGTGCGGCTGCGCCACTCGATGAGGTGCCCGCCGATCGTCTCCGTGAGGGTGCAGGTGCCGGCGACGCTCGCTCGGCTCGGATCGTCGTCGCGTACGCGATACTCGACGCCGAGCACCATTCCCTCGTCCCCAGCGTACTGGAACTTGTACCAGACCCGATTCGTGCCGGTCGCCTCATCACGCTGCACGTGGGCGGGCCCCGACCAGTCGGACTCCTGCCTCGCCGTGTCGCGTGGTGTGGCGGGAACCTTGGCGACATTCGTGCTGGCAACCGATGCCGCAGCTGCCTTCGCCGCCTCTGCGCTCTGAGGCGGGACGAGGGGGAGCGTGATGCTCGAGCCCGTCGACATCCCGCCGCCGACCTGAAGCGTGGTGGTCATCGGGTACGGCGTGGGCCAGAACATCGGCCAGACGGCGTTCGAGACCGCGATCCGGATTCGGTGGCCGGGCTCGAAGATCCACGAGGTGAAGTGGAGCGCCTTGCTGAGCGTGTACGTCTGGCCGGGGGTCAGCGGCGACGGCGTGACGTCGGACTCGCGGTGGGTGCCATTGATTCCGACGCCGGTGATGAGGGTGACCGCGCCGTCGGGCGCGACGTCGGAGAGCCGCACATACCAGTTCGCGTGCGGCGCGGTGGCCGACGCGTGGAGCGTGACGACCGGAACGCCGAGCATCTGCCACTCGCTGGTGAGTGGCTTCGAGTCGTAGACAAGGCTGTAGGCGTCGGCGGCGCGCTGGTCGGGCATCGGGTCTCCCCACCAGATGCCGACCTGGACTCCGCCTGACGGGATGTAGCGAAGGAGATCCGAGCCGGCAGCGGCCGCGAGCGTGTCGAGATTGCGATCCGGATTGAGATAGAGCCGGCGGTCGGTCAACCCCGCCGGAGGCCAGGTCGGAATCGCTCTCCACTCGCCCGGGATCGTGCCAGGGTGCGGGCTCGGCACGTATGGCCGCCGCATGTACGCCACCAGTTGGGGATCGGACATCACACCCGTCTGCTTCCCCTTGAGCCAGTAGTCCCACCAGCGGAGCACCGCCCGGGTGTTGTCCATCAGGGGCTGAGGCCCGCAGACGCAGTGCAGCCAGGGGCCGACGATGCTCTTGTTAGGCGTCTTGAGGCGCTGCATCGCCCGGAGGATCGCCATGCGGTAACCGTCGTACCACCCGCCGATCATGAGTACCGGGACGCGTAGCGTGTCCGGGTGCGTGTCGAGCCGGATGTCGCGGCGCCAGAAGGCTCCATCGCGCTGCTGCTTGAGATACATCAAGCTCCACGGCGTCTGATCGAAGCGGTTCGCGAGCGTCGTCGAGTCGACGGGGTCTTCCGGAGGGAGCGAGGTGATGAGCGAGAGGTCCGCCATCGTGTTGTAATCGTCGAAGCGGAAGACCCCGTCGGCGTAGTGGACATCCTCGTTGTAGATGTCCTCGGTGGCGACGAAGGGGACGATCGCCTTGAGGGCGGGGGGGTGCCGCATCGCCACCTGGAGCGCGTTGAACCCGCTCCACGAGCCGCCAAACATCCCCACCTTGCCACTGGACCAGGACTGCTTCGACAGCCAATCGATGAGTGCGACGGCGTCGCGCAGCTCCTCCTCGGAGTACTCGCGGGGCGGGAAGAGCCCGGTGCTGTGCCCCGTCCCGCGAATATGGAAGTAGGCGACGACGTACCCTTGCTCGGCGAAGTCTTTCACATCGACACGCGTACGCGAGCATCCGCCCGAGTACGGATCGAGCGACAGGAGGGCGGGGAAGCGCTCGCCGCGCCTTGCGTTCTTGGGCCTGACGAGACAGCCCCAGAGGCGCGGGCCGTCGGCCATCGGCACCATGACCGTGGTGTCGGTGACCTCGTATGGCGCGGACTTCGCGGGCACCGCAGTCTGGGCCGAGCCGTTGGCAGCGGCCAGCAGCGCTATGAGCGCTGTTGCCGGCCGAACGCGCGGGAGGCGTGTATCGAGCATCTCAGTCCTCGGAGAGCGGGATCAACATCGAGCGGTGTCGGGGCGTCGATGGATCGCTGCACGGCCACGCGCCCGAATGCCTAACGCGCCTCGGTGTCTTTGAGCCGAGCCAGTCGTGCGCGCACCTCGCCCACCTTCGGCTGAAGCTCGGGATCGGCGTTCTTCCACAACTCGACGAACTGGAGATAGTGGCTCACCGCCTTCGCCCGGTCCCCCTTTGCCTCGTACAGCTCTCCCAGCCGCTTGTGCACTCCTGCCAGCCCTTGCGCATCTATCAGCGGCCACGGCCCGAGTATTCGCGGGGTCGTGAGGTAGAGCTCGTATTCGGCGATCGCCGAGTCGGGAATGCTGGCGAGATCGAAGGCCCGGCCCAAGTAGAAGTGGAGGCAGGCTGCGCACGGATCCGCGGGGCCGTCGGGGAGGGAATCAGCTTTGCGGAACTCTCCCACGGCGTCGAGAGGCCGATGCTCCGCCAGCGCGATGTTGGCGAGCACCGCGTGCTGCCAGGGGCTCGACACGCGCTGCCACGTCGTGTCCTTCACATCAGCCGCGTACTGCGCGAGCACGGCGCGCGCCCGGTCGGGGCGGCCCCCCATGGCGTAGGCCCGAGCCACGTCCATGTACGGACGTTGGCGAAGGTCGAAGGACTTGAGCGGCGAGCGCACGAGCGCCGCGTCCAGAATCGCGACCCCACGCGCTGACTGATCCCGATACCAGATGTCCAGCAAGGCAGAGTCGAGCTGGAGGCCGAGAGGTGTAGGCGAGCCGCCGCGCGCCGAATCCTGCGCCAGCGCGTCGGCATAGAGTCGCTGCCCCTCGGCGAGACGCCCCCGCACATACATGAGGTCCGACAACCTGTATGTGGCATAGCCTCGGATGAAGGGGTTCGAGGCGCTCGTGCGCACTCGGGTGGTCTGTGTAGCCGCCGAGTCGATCTGCCCACGCCCGTAATACAGCGTCGCCGTCGCGATGGGCAGCGAATTGTTGTCGGGAAATTTTGTGCGCATGGCCGCGTAGGCCGATTCGGCGCCGGCAGCGTTGCCCATCGCCAGCTGCGACCAGAAGACCCCTTGGTACTCGTAGAAAGAACCGTTCCCCGCCCGGACTGCCCGATTGTAAACGGCTTTCGCCCGATCGAATTGCCGCCGATTGAAGAGGATGACCGCGAGGTTGTTCCCTGCGACCATGTCGAGAGAGTCGTGCTCCAGAACCGCCTCGTAGGCCGCCGCCGCCTGCGAGCGGGCTTGCCCCGGGCCGTTATCGAAGTACGAGGCGGTGGTGAGGTAGCGCTCGCGATCGGGAAGCCGCTCACGATGGCGATACGCCCTCGACAGGGCGGAATCGGCCTGGACGTTCATGTCCGAGTTCCAATACGCGACTCCCAGTTTCCGATAAGCCATCGCGAACGTCGTGTCGAGGGCTACCGCCTCCGACAGCAGCGTGATCGCCTTCGGGCCGTTGGTCTCGATATCGTTCGCGCGCGCCCCGGCCGCGTACTTCTTGAGCGCCTCGAGCGACGTCGTCGTGACCTGCTCGAGCGGAGGCGAGGCCTGCACCGTGCGCAGCGACTCCCCGATCTTTCCCCGCAGCTGTTTGGTGAGCTTGTCGAGTGTGGGCAGGAGGTCCTGCGGCGAGCCGGCAGTCGCGCGGAAGGCGGCGAGCTCGGCGCCGGAATCGGCAGCCACCAGCCGCACGGCCATCACGTAGCCTGCTCCAAGCGGCGCGACGTCCCCATCGACGATCGCCTTTACCCCCTCGCGGGCGGCGATTTGCCGGGCGAGCGGGAGGTCGACGCGGGTCGTGGGCGGCTTCTCCATGCGAGCCAGCGCGTCCCCGATCGCCGCGGGCGACATCACCGACACGACCGACGATTGCGCCAGATCGGTGCGTACCGCTTCGCCGATCACGCTCGCCACCGTCGTGTCGGCGCCTCGGACGTTGAAGTCGGTCACCATCAGCCGGTCGCGGTCTGCGAGCTTTCCGCTCGCGAGCAGTGAGCCAGCGGGGCCGATCCCCAACGCGCGCAGGATCATGAACCCGACCACGAGCAGCACGAAGGCGGTCAAGGCGGCGACCCCGCCCAGCGCCGTTCGGCGCCAACTCACCCACGGACTCGCCTTGACCGCCAGCCTCGTCAAGGTCGAGTGCTGCGTCGGTGTGCCGCCGGGAGTGAGCGCAGCCGCCGTCAGCGCCTGATGCGTTCCTCGGTGCACGAAGCCGGTGAAGAGAATCACCGGAAGCCCGAGCGCCATCACCACGAGCGCGCCTGGAAAGACCCAATCCGGGAGGCCGATCGCGATGATCGCCGCGCGGGCGATCAACGCCACCGCGATGAAGCTCAGCGCATACCACAACAGGGCGCGGCCGAGGCGACGGCGCCCACCCAAGAGGATGGCGGGCATCGCCGGCAGGCCGCCGCCGCTCGTCACCGTCTCCAACACCCTGACCAGATCGGTGGCCGACTGCGGCCGCTTGTCCGGCTCCTTCTCCAGGCACTTCGTCACCAGCTCCGCCAGCAGCGGCGGCGTGTCGGGGCGGAGCGACGAGATCGGCTCCGGAGTCTCCCCCATCTGCGCGGCGAGCAGCTTGTGCGGAGAGCGGCCGTGGAAGGGGGGCTGACCGGCCAAGAGCTCGTAGGCCAGGATGCCGAAGGCGTAGATGTCGGCTCGGTGATCGGCCGACGGATCGGCGGCCGCCTGCTCGGGGGCCATGTAGGCCGGAGTGCCTAACGACGTGCCGACCTCGGTGAGAGTGGCGCCCCGCGTCCCGTCGCGCTTGGCGGCCGACAGCGCCTTGGCGACGCCGAAGTCGGTGACGACCGCCGTGCCGCCAGAGAGGAGGACGTTGTCCGGCTTGATGTCGCGGTGCACGACCCCCCGCTCGTGCGCGTACGCCAGCGCCTTCGCCACGTCGCGGAGCACCGAGACGATTTCGGTGATCGAAAGCGGGACGCCCTGCGCCAACCGGCTGCGCAGCGAGTACCCGTCCACGAGTGGCATCGTGTAGTAGGGGAGCCCGCCGAGCTCCCCCGCCGTGTGCACCGGAACGATGTTCGCTTGCTGGAGCTGCGCTGCCAGCTGGATCTCGCGGCGGAAGCGCTCGGTGTTGACGTCGACGGCCAGCTCCGGCGCCAGGACTTTCACAACGACCTTCCGGCCGAGCGCCGTCTCCACGGCCACGAAGACCCGCGACATGCCGCCGCCCCCGAGCTCCTGCTCGAGGGAGTAAGCGTTGCCGAGTGTGGCCTGGAGCTGGTCCCGGAGGTTTGCGCTCACGGGCGATTGCCTACCCTGGAGGGGCGAGCTGGCATTGGGATAATGATACGTCCGCGCCCGGGAGCCAGCCACAGACGGAACTTCGCCGGAGCGCGCTCCGCACCTTGTTCCCGTCCCGAGCCGAAAGTCAATTTCGGTTTAGGCGCCCGCGATTCGGCAGCGGGCCGGGAGAGGAGCGAGATCATGGTCGAATACCCGCCCGGATGGACGTGCGCGGTTACGGTGACGCGCCTCGAGGGCTATCTCGTCGAGCGGTTGCCGCGCCACGAGCTCCTTGCTGTAGCGGAACACCTCCACGCCTGTCCTTCGTGCCATGGGCAGCTCGAGGTGCTCCGGGTGCACGTCGTTCGGACAGCGGCCGTGGCGCGCGATGGCTGAGCATCGGTCGCGCGAGGAGAGACGGGACAGCGGCGAGGCCCGCATCGTCGCCTTCGCCGGCAGCTTGCGGCGCGGCTCCTACAACCGGGCGCTCGTGCGGGCGGCGGTGGAGCTGGCGCCTGAGGGGATGACGATCGTGCCGATCGAGATCGGCGACATGCCCTTCTACAATGCGGATGTTGAGGCGGTCGGAGACCCGGAGCCGGTCGCGGCGTACAAGGCCAGGATTCGTGAGGCAGATGGACTCCTCATCGCGACCCCCGAGTACAACGATGGGGTTCCGGCGGTGCTGACGAACGCCGTCGACTGGGGCTCGCGACTCCCCGGCAACTCGCCGCTCCACGGGAAGGCGGTCGCGATCATGGGGGCGAGCCCGAGCCAGATCGGGACCGCCCGTGCACAACCGCACCTCCGTCAGATTCTCGGCCACGCGGGCGCGCGCGTCCTTCCGCCGCCCGAGCGATTGGTGGCGAGCGCGCATCAGCGCTTCGACGCCGAGCTGCGGCTCACCCACGAGCCTACGCGGATCGTGATGGCCACGCTACTCGAGCGACTCTTGCGCTGGATCGAGAGAGAGCGGGCTGCGAACGCGGTGGAGCGAGAGATCAGGGCGGAGACAGCGCGCCGCTAACTTAGGCGCAACACAAAGAAAAGACAAAGAAAACTCAGTTCATGCCGGCCACGTTTGTTGCAGATTGTCAGGCACTAAGGTCACCGCGACCTGCGCGACGGGAGGTGCCGACATGCGGCTGCACACGCTGGGTCTATTCGCCGGTGTTGCGGTAGCGTCCCTCAGCTGCTCGGAAAACTCGGGACCCTCGCCCAACAACGTTCAATACGCGATCTCCTCCGACAGCGGTGACTCGCAAGTCGCGACCGCGGGGGACACGCTCGGCTCGCCGATCGTCGCTCGGGTGACGAATTCTCAGACAGGCGCGCCGGTTCAAGGCGTCACGGTAAACTGGAAGATCACCGCCGGCCGAGGCGTGCTCACCTCTTCGCAGAGCGCGACGGATGCGAACGGCCGAGCGCGGGTGGAGTGGGTCCTTGGGAGTGCGCTCGGCGCTCAGACTTCCCAGGCGTCCGCGCCCAAGTCGCCGGGGAGTCAAGACTCGGTGCAGACGGGCTTCGACGCCACCGCCTACGGCGTCGGCGCGCTCCATTTCGTGGGAGTCTTCGATGGCGACTCGGCGGTGGCGGTGAGTACTCCCTACGATGTGACTCAGCACTACCACTTCATCGTCGCGGACGCAGCGGGCGACTCGATCACGAGCGTGCCGGTGGTCAACCTCCCCGCCGTCCAGTGGCAGCTTGTCGCGGGCCTCACGCCTGCTCCGCCTCCCGCGTGCACGCCAGGACTCGACGTGACGACCCTCAACTGCCCCGCGACAAGCGGCGACAGCTATACTGGTCACTGGGCCGTCACAGTGCAGCAGGGGAGCTTCGACGGCATTGCGAACCCGGCATACCGGGGAGCGTTCACTCTACGAGTCGGCCCCGACGCGCCTGCGACTGTGGCGTTTATGTCGGACCGCGTCGGCGGAGATTGGCAGATCTGGGTGCTGCACGGGGATGGCACTCAACCGACACAGCTCACGACCACGCCAACCGCGGCGTTGCACCCACGTTGGTCGTGGGACGGCTCATCGATCCTGTACTACGCGACGGTGAACGGGGTCACCAACGTGTACAAGATGGCCGCCGATGGCACAGGACAGACACGCCTAACGACCAACCAGTACGGTGATGGCCACCCGGCGTGGTCGCCCACGGGGGCGCAGATCGCGTATCAGTGTGGCACGGCGCACTCCGAATACGACATCTGCGTCATGAACCAAGACGGCACCGGCATCCAGAACATCACCAACAGCGCTGGGAACGACCAGAATCCGGACTGGTCTCGTGATGGGCAGTGGATCGCGTGGGAGTGTGAGGTCTCGGGTGTGCTTCAGGTGTGCAAGATGCATCCGGACGGCACAGACGCCGTGCAACTCACCGCGACGGGTGTGAACCGATCTCCTGCTTGGTCCCCTGATGGCAACACGGTTCTCTTCACCTCTGAGCGCGACGGGAACGCTGAGCTATACACGATGAAGAGCGATGGTTCGAATCAAACTCGGATCACGAACGATCCCGCTGCCGACGACTTTGGTCGATGGCTCCCGGATGGACGGACGATAGTGTTCTCATCTTCTCGGTCGGGCCGTTACCAGCTCTACACGATGTCGCCAACTGGGTCGACTCCCGTTTTGGTTGCCTCTTCTGCAGGCAACGATCAGGCGCCGGACTGGAAATAGAGCGCTAGCCCGTGCACGGCGCTGCCTAGCACAAAGTTGGCCGCCGCCCTCGAGACTCGTGCCGCTCAGTGACTGCCCCAAGGCTCGACGCAGCGCCTCGCGGATTCAGTGGCGCCGTTTGACAACCCATCGACCGGAAATAGATTCGGCGGACGCTTCTGTCGCCTGAAGGCGCAACCGCTAGAGCGCCCCGGCGAGGCTTTGGGCCCGCTCGGTCGGAGGTTGGTTCTTGAGTCCGCAGCACGGCAGCAACCTCCTCGGCGCCGTCGTCGCCCTGCTCGTCCTTGCTCCAGCCTGGACTCCGCGTCTACACGCGCAACAGCACGCCGTCGGCACCGATGTGCTGACTCTCGATGCCGCCCTGACCACCGCGCTTCAGAACAATCTCAACGTTCAGAACGCCCAGCTGGGTGTGAGGAAAGCGTCGGCGTCGGTCGGAGCGGCGCGCACGCAGCGCTATCCGTCGCTCAACCTCGACGCGTTCGGCCTCTACAGCTTCACCAATCAGGGCTACACCGTCCCTGCCGGCGCGTTGGGCGACTTTCCGGTCATCGGCCCGATCCCGGCGACCGACACCACCATCCACTCGATCGAAGGGCCTTACGGCAGCGCATCGGTGGGACTCTCGGAGCCGATCCTGCAGCAATACCGCATCGGCCTCGTCATCGAGCAGTACGAGGTCCAGGAGCAGATGGCGCAGCAAGGCCTGCGCGCACGGGAGCAGGACATTACCAAGGATGTGAAGCAGCAGTACTACGAGATCCTGGAGACGCAGAGCGCGCTCGAGGCCGCCGTCGCCTCCGTCGCCTTCTACCGTGAGCTCGTCCCACTGGTGGCGCAGTACGTCGAGCAGGGCGTCTCGCCCGAGTACGAGAGTCTGGAGACGCAGGCCCGGCTCGCTCGGGCCGAGCACCGGGTGCGCAGTGAGTCGAACATTCTCGCTTCGGAGAAGGAGCGGCTCAACAACCTGCTCGGGCGAGATCCGAAGACCCCCTTCAGCGTGTCGGAGGAGACGCCGGCCTCGCGCGCCGGCTATCCATCGATGGCTGCCGCCGAGTCCATCGCCGTCGCACAACGTCCCGAGGTGCAGCAGAAAGTGCTCGGACTGAAGGAGGCGCAGACGGGGCGGAGTATCACGAAATCCGAGTACATCCCGACACTCAACTTCGTGGCGCGCGCCACGCGGCTCTTCAACGTCGGCTTCGTTCCCTCTACCGACGTGTCGATTGGCATCCAGGGGCGGTGGGACATCTTCGACTGGGGGCGAAAGAGTCAGGAGCTTGCCCGGCACGATGCCGACATCACCCAGGCGACGAACGACATTCGCGATGTGAAGGCCCAGGTCACGCTCGAGGTCGATACGCGTATGCGCGATCTGGAGGAGTCGGAGGAGCTGGTGAAGGTGACGGCAGTGACCAAGGCGGCGGCGAGCGAGAAGCTCCGCGTCCTCACCAACCAGTACAAGCAGCAGGCGGCGTTGCTCAAGGATGTGCTGCAGGCCGAATCGGAGCTGGCCGAGGCGAACACTCAATACCAGAACGCCGTGCTCTCGGCGTGGACGGCGCAGGCGCAGCTCGACAAGGCTCTGGGTGAGAGGTAATGGGGCGCGTCGCGGCGATCGCCGCCTTTGCGCCCTTCGTCGCCGCAGCCTGCGGCGGCACCGATGTCCGCGAGCCGGCCGGCATCCCCGTCCGTGTTCAGGAAGTGCGGGTGGCGGGCGGTGCCGGGGGGGTTCGCTATTCGGCGAACGTCGTCCCACGGGCGCAAGTCGACGTCGCCTTCAAGGCGAACGGCTATGTCGACGGCATTCGTCAGGTGCGTGGTGCCGATGGGCGCACGCGCGACCTGCAGCAGGGCGACGCTGTCACCAGCGGCGTCACGCTCGCCCATATCCGCGACGAGGAGTACCGAAACGGAGTGCAGCGAGCGGACGCGAACCTGGCGCGGGCGCAGGCATCCTTCGACAAGGCGAACGAGGACTTCAAGCGCGCCACCGCACTCCAGGCCACGAATAGCATCACCGGCACCAACTACGACTCGGCGAAGGAGGAGTACGAGAGCGCCAAGGCGGCGGTGGACGCGGCGAAGGCGCAACTGGGCGATGCCAAGATCAGCCTGAGCTACACTGCGCTGGTCGCGCCGATGAACGGCGTCATCCTGCAGCGGAAGATCGAAGTCGGCACGCTCGTGGGTCCGGGGAGCGTTGGCTTCGTGCTTGCCGACGTCTCGTCGGTCAAGGTCGTCTTCGGGGTGCCGGACGTGATGCTCTCCACTGTCGAGCTGGGACGAAAGATCGGTATCGCCACGGCGTCCCTGCCGGGAAAGTCGTTCACGGGCACGGTCACCGCCGTCTCCCCGTCGGCGGACCAGAGCACCCGCGTGAGCGAGATCGAGGTGACCGTGCCCAATCCGCAGGGGGAGCTTCGCGATGGGATGGTCGCGTCGCTCGAAGTGCCGGGCGCAGTCAGTCCAGCCGCGGCCGCACGTGCCCAGGCGATGGCGGTTCCCCTGGCCGCGGTTGTCCCGGGGGACGGAGACAAGGGGTACGCGGTCTTCGTGCTGCATAACGCGCAAGGGAAGACGATCGCGTCGCGGCGGCCGGTCGAGCTGGGCCCCGTCGCCGGCAGCGCGATCATCGTGACGTCGGGCCTGAAGCCAGGCGACACGGTTGTTGTGACGGGCGCTACCATCGTTCGCGACGGGGACGCTGTGCGTCCGATCCCCTAGGCGCCATGACCGAAGGCGGAAACGACGGGATGGATGGCGGCCGCGACCCGGCCCGTGTCGGCGGCTCGGACGAGGGCGGCTCGGACGAGCGCAGTGAACTCGCCCGCGCGAAGTCGACGCACAACACAGCGCGCTTCTTCGTCGAGAACCGGCAGATCTCCTGGGTTCTTCTGACTGTCGTCTTCGCGTGGGGCGTCTATGCGTATCGCCAGATGCCGAAGAGGAAAGATCCGGAGATTCCCGTCCGCGTCGCCACGGCGGTCACGCCGTGGCCGGGGGCGAGCGCGCGCCAGATCGAGCAACTGGTCACGCGTCAGGTCGAGGCGACCGCCGCGCAGAATTCGGCCATCCATCGCCCTGGCCCCGCCGACTTCGGCATCAAGTCGCTCACCCTCCCCGGCGTGTCGATCGTTCAAATCCAGCTCTCGGAGGACGTGAAGGATCCGGAGAAGGAGTTCAGCGACATCAATCTTCGACTCAACGCTCTCAACTCCTCGTTGCCGCAGGGTGCCGGTCCGATCCAGTTCAATAGCGGCTTCGGAGAGACGAGCGCCCTCCTGATCACCGTTGCCAGCCCGAAGGAGGGCAAAGTCGAGCTCTCGCTGCGCGCCCGCGATATCGCGACGGCGATCGCGAAGGCACGAAGCGGTGCCCGCGCAGCCGCCGGGCGCGTCGACGCCACGCAGGGTTCCGCCCCGGGTTCCGCGCAGCGTGCCGCGCATCCGGCCGCGCATCCGGCCGCGCATCCCGGTGCGACGAGTGCCGACGCGCGCCGCGTGACCTTGATCGTCGCTCTTCCCCAGACGGTAAGTCAGGTCATCGTCGCTCGGGGCCTCGAGCTCTTCAGCCAGTCGCTCCTCAAGGAGGGGATCGCCGCCGATCCCATCCCGTTGCATGGAGCGGGATTCGTCGGCATGGACATGTCGACGGGAGCCGACGACGCCCAGCTTCTGCGCTACCTCGACCAGTTCTTCGAGGCGGAGCTCGGGCTCAACGGGTTCTTCCCCGTCGCCTGGCCCCCGGCCGTCATCCGGGACACCGCGCAAACGTTGGAGCGTCTGACCGAGTCGGCGGGCGACAAGTACACCTATCGCGAGCTCGATCAGTTCACCGATCTGATTCAGCGGCGGCTCGCCAGCGTCCCGCAGGTGGCGAAGATCTCCCGTGCCGGGGTCGTTCCCGAGCAGGTCTTTCTCGCCTACTCGCAGGAGCAGCTCGCCGCCTACCGACTGCAGCCGGCCAGCATCAAGGACATCCTCACCGCGCGTAACACCGTCGTCCCCGGCGGCTCGATGCAGGTGGGCGGAATCAACGTGCAGGTACAGCCCTCGGGCTCCTTCGAGGATGCCCGGGAGATCGGCGGGGTCATCGTCACCCGCTCGTCAGGCGGCATCCCCGTGTACCTGCGCGACATCGCCGACATCTATCGGGGATATCAGAGCCCGCCGCGCTATCTGAACTTCACTTCGCGCCGCGACGCCGAGGGCCGGTGGCAGCGCTACCGCGCCATCTCGCTGGGCATCGAGATGCGAGCTGGGCAACAGATCGATCAATTCGGAAAAGCGGTGGAGGGGGCACTGTCGACCCTCCAGGGCCGCCTTCCCGACGATCTGATCATCGCCCGCACGTCCGACCAGCCCCTCCAGGTGAAGGAGAACCTGGACCTCTTCATGGATGCGCTCTACGAGGCGATCGCGCTCGTCGTCCTCGTGGCGCTGGTCGGATTCTGGGAGTGGCGGGCCGCCGTGCTCATGATGCTCGCCATCCCGATCACGCTGGCCATGACCTTCGGGATGATGGATCTCCTCGGCGTCGACCTGCAACAGGTGTCGGTGGCGACCTTGATCCTCGCGTTAGGCCTCCTGGTGGACGACCCGGTCGTGGCGGGCGACGCGATCAAGCGTGACCTCGTGGCCGGCGATCCGCCGCTACAGGCCGCCTGGTGGGGACCGACCAAGCTCGCCACGGCGATCCTCTTCGCCACCGTCACCAACGTCGTCGCCTACCTGCCGCTGCTCCTTCTCACCGGCAACCAGGGAGACTTCCTCCACAGCCTTCCCATCGTCATGTCGTGCGCGCTCATTGCCTCGCGCATCGTGTCGATGACCTTCATCCCCCTCCTCGGCTATTACTTGCTCCGGGCGCCGAAGACGCCGGAGCCGACGATCGAGGAGCGGCGCGCGAGCGGCTTCACCGGCTGGTACTATCGTGTCGGCCGCTACGCCATCGAGCACCGCCGGCTCGTCTTCGCGGGGTCGCTCCTCATTCTGGCCCTTGGCTCCTTCTTCAACCGGAGCCTCAAGCGCGCCTTCTTCCCCGATGACGTCCAGTACCTCTCGTACATCGACGTCTGGCTGCGTAACAACGCCTCACTTCCGGCGACGAACGCCACCGCGTCAGCGGCGGAGCGAGTGATTCGCGATGTCCTCGCGAGGTACGGAGGGGAGCATCCCGAGAAGGGGAGACCTCGCGAGATGCTCGAGTCGATCACGACGTTCGTGGGCGGTGGCGCCCCGCGCTTCTGGTTCTCCGTCTCCCCGGAGCAGCAGCAGCTCAACTATGCGCAGCTGATCGTGCAAGTGAAGCACAAGGAGGACACGCCGCGGATCGTCGGCCTCATGCAGCAGGCGCTCTCGGCGCAGGTTCCCGGTGCGATCATCGATGTCCAGCAGCTGCAGACCAATCCGGTGCAATATCCGGTTGCCATTCGACTCGGCGCCCCGGCCTCGGAAGCGAGCGAGGAGGTGGCGAATGATCGGGTGCTGCGGCGGCTCGGCGAGCAGGTGGCGGCGATCCTGCGGACCTCACCGAAGGCGGCCCGCGTGCGCGACGACTGGGGGGAGGAGATCTTCGTCACCAAACTGCACATCGATCCCGATCGCGCCAACCTCGCCGGCGTCACGAACCAGGATGTCGCGGCATCCTCGGCGGCCGGACTCTCCGGGTATCAGGTCGCGACCTTGCGCGAGGGGAACAAGCAGATCCCGGTGATCGCGCGCCTCAGGCCGAGTGAGCGCGCGGACTTGGCGGACCTCCAGAACCTCTACGTCTACTCGACGGAGGACAGAAACAAGGTCCCGATCCGTCAGGTGTCGACGATCGACTACGGGATGGAGACGCAGAGGATCCGCCGCCAGGATCAGGTGCGGAAGATGACCGTCTTCGGCTTTCCGGTCCCCGGGGCTCTCGCCTCGGAGGTGTTCGAGTCGGTGCGTGGCCGGCTCGAGGAGTTTCAGCGCACATTGCCTCCCGGCTACACGATCGAAATCTCCGGCGAGCAGGCCAAAACCACCCAAGGGTTCGGACAACTCCTCGGAGTCATGGCGATCTCGGGGATCCTGATCTTCCTGGCACTCGTGCTGCAGTTCCGCAACGCCGTGAAGCCGTTCGTTGTCTTTGCTGCCGTTCCCTATGGCGTGGTGGGGGCGCTGGCGTCGCTCTGGATCACGGGGAGCAGCTTCGGCTTCATGGCCCTCCTCGGTATCGTCAGCCTGATCGGCGTGATCGTGAGTCATGTCATCGTCCTCTTCGACTTCATTGAGGAGATGCACCACAAGGGCGAGCCCTTCGAAGAGTCGCTCCTCGACGCCGGAATCGTCAGGCTACGGCCGGTGCTCATCACGGTGGGCGCTACCGTGTTGGCGCTCTTCCCGCTGGCGCTCCACGGCGGACCACTCTGGCAGCCCCTCTGTTACGCACAGATCGGCGGCCTTCTCTTCGCCACCGTGGTCACGCTCGTCCTGGTTCCGGTCATCTACGCCATCCTGGTGCTCGATCTCAAGGCAATCCGGTGGGAGAAGGAGGTGACTACATGATTGGTCCGCATATGCGTCATGCCGCGGTGGGTCTTGCGCTCGCGCTGGGCGCGCGGGGAGCGCATGCCCAATCGGCGTCGACGGAGGGGGACGCGATCGTCGGCACCTGGCTCACCTCGGACAGCAGCTCGAAGGTCCAGATCGTGAGCAGCGGAGGCACTTACTCGGGCACGGTCGTCTGGCTGAAGGCCGCGACGGCGGTGGATTCCAAGAATAGCGATGCGAGTCTACGCAGCCGGCCGGTCATGGGGATCGCGATCCTCAGCGGCTTCAGCTACAAGGGGAGCGACGTGTGGGAGGGCGGAAAGGTCTATTCTCCGCGGCGGGGGAACAGCTATGATGGGGTCCTGACCCTCAATAAGGACGGAACGCTCAGCGTGAAGGCGAAGTCCGGCCTCGGGTCGAAGACCGTCGTGTGGAGGCGAGCCTGAGGGGAGCGTGCGATCGCCCTGGAGACTACCTTAAGAACTCTTCACACGCGCAAGGCGCCACCTTCACACCGGAGACCCAATGCGACGCATACAATCGCCAATCGGTCTGCTCCTCTCACTTCTCGCGCTGGGCGCGAGTGGATGCGCGAAGAAGGTCGAGGTGGTGAAGGGGAGCTGCAGCACCGTCTACGGTGGGGAAGTCTGCACCTGGGGGCGAATGTCGGGCGGAGAGCTGGTGGCGTTCGGCGCGACCATCCCCTTGAGCACGGTGAGCGGCGTGCCGAAGAATCAGCCGATGACCTGGCCGCCGGTGGCCGACGCGACGATTTCATTCCCCGTGGAGGTTCAGAGGGCGACGGGGTTCAGCAACCTGACGGTCTATGGGGAGGCGATGGGGCACCCGCCGCGGCCATTCCTCACGCCGCACTTCGACTTCCACTTCTACACGGCGAGCATGGCCGACATTGCGGCCATGAGTTGCGCCGACTCCTCGAAGCCTGCGAACATGCCCGTGGGCTACAAGCTCTACGACGAGGAGATCCCTGGGGTCGGCGTGCTCATCGGCACCTGCGTGCCGAACATGGGGATGCACGCCTTCAACGCGCCGGAATTCGAGGACACGGCCACCTTCGCCCGGACGATGATCGTCGGCTACTACCACGGGAAGCCGATCTTCGTCGAGCCGATGGTGAGCGTGGCCTCTCTCCTGGAGAAGCGTGACTTTTCGCTGGCGATCCCACACGTCCCCGACCAGCCGCCTAACGCGCGCTATCCGCGCTCCTTCCAGGCGACCTTCGACTCGGCGGCCGCCTCCTACCACTTCATCTTCACCGACTTCGGCGGGGCGAGCGCGCAGTCGAGAGGCACCACGACACTCCCGGCCTCCCTCGCCAGCGCTAGCGGCAGGCCGTGGCGAAGGAAGGTCGGCGGCACGCAGTGATCGTTCATCTGGTCGATGGGACGTACGAGCTCTTTCGCCACTTCTACGGACTCCGCCGCTTCACGGAGGGAGAGGACAAGCCGTTCGGCGCCGTGATCGGCGTACTCAACACGGTGCTTCAGATGATCGAATCGGGGGCGACGCACATCGGTGTTGCGACCGACCACATCATCGAGTCGTTCCGGAACCAGCTCTGGCCTGACTACAAAACGGGCGAAGGGATCGAGCCTGCGCTCCACCGGCAATTCCATCCGCTCGAGGAATCTCTCGCCGGCATGGGCGTGGCGGTCTGGCCGATGGTCGAGCTGGAGGCGGACGATGCGCTGGCATCGGCGGCGCGAATCGCCGCCGCGGAGAAGAAGGTCCGGAAGGTGTGCATCTGGACACCGGACAAGGACCTCGCCCAGTGCGTCCGCGGTGATCGCGTCGTCCAGGTCGACCGCCGCTCGAGCAAGGAGCGCGACGCCGAGGGGGTGCGCGAGAAGTTCGGCGTCGAGCCCGCCCTCATTCCCGATTTCCTCGCTCTCGTCGGTGACTCGGCCGACGGATACCCGGGAATTCCGGGGATCGGTCAGGTGACTGCCGCGCGACTCCTCAACCGGCACGGGCCGATCGAGCGCTTTCCTCAGGCGGTGCTCGGAGATAAGCGCGAGCTGGCTCTCCTCTTCAAGAAGCTCGCGACGTTGAGGGACGACGCTCCGCTCTTCCGGAGCGTGAAGGCGTTGCGCTGGAAGGGACCCACCAAGGACTTCGCCGCGGCGGCCAAGCGACTCGGGGACGGGCGGTTGTTGGCGCGCGCAGAGGCGGCGAGCGAGAGCTTTCTTGCGCGATGAGCGCGGCGGACGCCTCTTATGGGGATGACTACTTCCCGCGTCTTCCCAGTCGCTCTTCTCCTCCTCGCCGCCTGCGGCGGTGACGCCCGCCCCACCATCGGCGGCTCCTTCGACGGCCTCGGCTTCGCGCAGCTCAGAGACTTCACCGCCCACCGGGTCTCGAGCGACAACCCCGACACGTCGAGCAATGACGACAGCAAGCGCCCCATCCCGGGCGAGACGATCGTCCTCTCCGATCTGAAGGGGCCCGGGATGGTGAGCCACATCTGGCTCACCGTCGCCGGCAATGAGTATGCGTGGCCTCGGCTCCTGCGTCTCCGCATCTACTACGACGGGAACACCTTTCCGAGCGTGGATGCGCCGGTCGGCGATTTCTTCGGCGTCGGCCACGGACTCGAGCGGCCGGTGAACTCGCTCATGATCCGTAACTCGTCGAGCGGCCGGTCGCGCAACTCGTACTGGCCGATGCCCTTCAAGAAGGCGATCAAGATCACCCTCACCAACGAAGGGACCCGGCGCTTCTACAACGTCTACTATCACGTCGACTGGCAGAAGTACGAGTCGCTCCCCAAGAACACCGCCTACTTCCACGCCCGTTATCGTCAGGCGCTCCCGCCGAAGAACGGCGATTGGTACGATTTTCTCCGCGTGAAGGGGAGGGGCTTCTACGTCGGGTCGGTGCTCAACGTCGTCCAGGTCGAGGAGGGGTGGTTCGGGGAAGGGGACGACCTCTTCTACGTGGACGGGAACCCGAAGCCGGTGATCATGGGCACCGGCACCGAGGACTACTTCAACGACGCCTGGAGCTTTCGCATCGCCGAAGGGCCGTACGCGGGCGTGCCGGTTGCCGACGGCACTGAGACGGGCGCGCGGATGGGTGCCTATCGCTGGCATCTCTACGATCCGATTCCGTTCACCAAGTCGTTGCGGGCGGCGATCGAGCACAATGGATGGACCTTCAATGCCGACGGCTCGGTGCGGAGCGCGTCGGAGGAGCGCCCCGACCTCTTCAGCTCCGTCGCCTACTGGTACCAGATGGGCGTGGCCACTGATCAGCCCGAGCCGCCGTACGGCGCCGCGCGGCTGCCACATGGCAACGCCACGCAGATCGAGATAGAGCGCTACATCGCCGATTCGAAGGCGGAAGGCGGCTCGACGGAAGTGCAGAAGGAAGTTTTCTGGGGGAAGGACATCCTCTTCTTCAAGGCGCATGGCCCGGGCGCGCGACTCAGCGTGCCGCTCGATGTCCCCGAGGATGGCCGCTACGAGGTGATCGCGCAGGTGGCGGAGGCTGCCGACTACGGCATGTACGCGGTGCTGATCGATGGGAAGCTGCCAGGCGCGAACGGTCAGGTTGAGCACGAGCCAGGCGCGAACAAGGGATATACGTTGAGTGTCGACGCCTACTATCCCGAGATCTTCGTCGCCGAGGACCGCGTGATCGCGTGGCCGAACCTCACCAAGGGGCGCCACACGGTCACCTTCGTCTGCACCGGCAAGAATGGGTCGTCCAGCGGCTACAACCTCGGGCTCGATGGCCTCATTCTCTCGCGCGTCGCCGGGAGTCCCGGCGTCGTGACCAAGGACTCGGCCACGGCCACCGACCCGGCGGACGCGATGCGCCGCCTCGGTGCGGAGGGGCCGGGGGCCGCGTCGCACATGGACTCTGTATTACGGGCGCTTCGGAGCCCGCGCTCCGATGTCCGGATCGCGGCCGCCTGGACTCTCACGCAGATGAGCGCCGACGCCGCGCCGGCTGCGGACTCGATGGGTGTCGCGCTCGCCGATTCGAACGCGATCGTGCGCGGGCTGCTGGCGATCGCCCTCCGGGATGTGCCCAAGCTCTCCGACGCGACGGGGAACACCCTGATCGCGCACCTCGCAGACCCGGATGAGAACGTGCGGATGGTGGTGGCCAACGCGATCGCGACGCACCCCGACGTGGCGCGTCGCGGGATGGCTCAGCTGATCGCCGCCGCCCAGGTGCCGGGGCAGCACCGGCACGTGCTGCGGAGCATCGCCGACGCGCTCGGCGCGATCGGGCCGGACGCGAAGCCGGCGCTCCCCGTGCTCGAGCAGATGGCGAAGCAGCCGCTCGTCAGGTGGCAGGCCGAGGCGGCGATTCGGGCGATCTCGGGGAAGGCGGGGAAGAACTAACCCGTTTGCGTCGAGCGGGCATCCGCCGCGATCGCCTGCAAGTCCGGCAGCACACGGCCGATCGCCGCCGGCGCCGCGTCAGGCGTGCCGAGCGCGAAGTAGAGCGACCGGTAGTGCTCGTGGAGCCGCTCGTAGACCGCGTGCTCGCCCGCGTCGGTCGCCACCTCGCGGTACGGAGAGCAGAGTGCCTTCTGCGCGTCGGCGACCGATGCGAAGGCACCGATCGCCACGAAGCCGAAGATCGCGGCGCCGAGGCTCGTCGTCGGCCGCTCCGGGATGAGCACCGGGATCCCGAGGACGTTGGCGTAAACGCGATTCAGCACGTCGCTCCGCTGCGGAATCCCCCCACCATGTATCAGCCTGCGGATCGGCACCCCGTGCTCCGCCATCCGCTCGAGGATGAGCCGCGTATGGAAGGCCGTCCCCTCGATCGCCGCGAAGAGCTCGTCCTGCGCGGTGTGACCGAGGTTCCAGCCGAGCGTCACGCCCCCAAGATGCGGGTTCACGAGCACGGTGCGATCGCCATTGTCCCAGGTGAGCCTCAAGAGGCCCGTCTGGCAGGCCCGGTAATCGCCTAACGACTTGGACAGCTCCCCCACCGTCGTGTTCGCGCGCCGGGCGATGGCGTCGAAGATGTCGCCGGTGGCCGAGAGGCCCGCCTCGATGCCGATGAAGTCCGGATGGATCGAGCCGGGGACGACGCCGCAGACACCCGGAACCGAGGCTGCCGACTTGGCGATCGCCATCGTGCAGGTGGAGGAGCCGACGACGTTCACGACGTCCCCCTCGGCGATTCCTGCGCCGATGGCATCCCAGTGCGCATCCAGGGCGCCGACCGGAATCGGGATGCCGGCGGAGAGCCCGAGCCGCCCGGCCCATTCGGCGGAGAGTTGACCGGCGATCTTGTCGGAGAGGAGGTAGCGCCCGCGGAGGAGCCGATGCGATCCGGCGAGCAGCGGATCGACCTTGACGAGGAACCCCTCCGACGGGAATCCGCCGTGCGCGGCGCTCCAGAGCCACTTGTGCCCCATCGCGCAGATGCTGCGCGGCAGCCAGTCGGGATCGGTGATTCCGGAGAGCGTCGCCGCCACCAGGTCGCAGTGCTCGACAGCCGCCACCACATCGTCGCGTCGGCGGGGATTGTGGCGGAGCCAGTGGAGAAGCTTCGAGAAGCCCCACTCCGTGGAGTACGTGCCGCCGCAGAGCTCGATGGCCGGAAGCCGTTCGGTGCGCGCAACCTCGGTGATTCGCGCCGCCTCCGCCTTCGCGCGATGGTCGCACCAGAGATAGCAATCGTCGAGCGGAACCATGTTGCGGCCGACGATGCAGACCGTTGAGCCGGTCGTGTCGAGCGCGATCGCTCGGATCGTGCGTCCCTCGACCTTGGCGGCCCCGAGAGCCGCGCGCATCGCCGACACGAGGCCATCCATCTGCGCGGCGTACGACTGGGTCGCGAAATCGGGATCGGCCGCGCTTCGATTCACCGGATACTCGGCGACACCCGACCCGATGACCCCCGCCTGGTGATCGACGATCGACACCCGGACGCTCTGGGTGCCGAAGTCCACGCCGGCGACGAGGGTCATCAGCGGGAGTCCGCCGTGGCGGTGATTCGCTCGGTGGGGAGGGTGATGCGATGCGGCACCGCCTGACCGGAGAGAATCTTGGCGGCGACCTCCACCGCCTCCTTTCCGCCGGTCGGGTAGACGAAGGTCGCGGCGAGCTTCCCGTCGGCCACTGCCTGCTTCCCTCCGTCGATCCCCGGGAGGCCGTCGATACCGATGAACTTCATCTCCTGCTCGCGCCCCTTCGCCTTCGCGGCGAGGTACGCCCCCACCGCCATCGGGTCGTTATGCGCGTAGACGAGATCGATGTGGGGGTTGGCGGCGAGCGCCGCCTCCATCTGCGTCATCGCCTCCTCGCGCAGCCAGTTGGCGACCGGGTCGTGCACGATGTGGATGTCCGGGAACTTGGCGATCGCCTCACGAAAGCCATCGCTGCGGTCGCGGGCGGGGGTCGAGCCGGGGAGCCCCTTGATCTCCACCACCGCTCCCTTCCCGTTGAGCAGCTGCGCCGCGTACTCACCGGCGGCGCGACCGATCTCCTTGTTGTCGGCGCCGATGAAGGTGGTGTAGGTGTCGCCCTCGATCTCCCGGTCGAGAACGATCACCGGAACGCCAGAATCGAACGCGCGCTTGACGATCGGCGTGAGCGGCTTCGCCTCGTTCGGTGAGATGATGAGCAGGTCGATCTTCTGGCGGAGGAAGTTCTCGACGTCGGCCACCTGCTTCGCGTTGTCCTGCTGTGCGTCGGCGTAAACGAACTCGAAGTTGGGGAAGTCCTTCGCCCGCGCCGCGACCTGGGCGTTCATCGCCACGCGCCACGGCTCGCCGAGGTTCGCCTGGGAGAAGCCGATGACTTTCTTCCCCGACTCTTTCCGCCCGCAGGCCACCGCGAGCAGCGCGGCCGCGACGAGGAGCGAGAGCGCTGCCGTCCTACAGCGAGCGCCGTCGCTGCAGCCAGACCGCGCCGACGATGATGACCCCTTTGAGGATGAGCTGAAGATTCGCATCGACGTTGTTGAGCCCCATGGCGTTGTTGATGAACCCGATGATCAGGATCCCGACCAGCGTGCCCCCCACCGTCCCCGACCCGCCGCTCAGCGGCGTGCCGCCGATTACCACTGCGGCGATGGCGTCGAGCTCGTACGCGACGCCGTCATTCGGGTTTCCCTGCTCGAGCTGCGCCGCGTGCACGATCCCGGCGAGGGCGGCCAGTGCCGCGGCGATCACGTACACGCTGGCCTTGTGAAAGCCGACGCGAATACCGGCGAGGCGCGCCGCCACGTCATTGTCCCCAATCGCGTAAAGATACCGCCCGCTGCGCGTGCGACGGAGGAAGAGCTGCATCGCGACCACGGTGACCCCAAAGATCAGCGCCGGCGCGGGAACGTACGGCACGATCGGCGCCGCCAAAAGTCGCACCGAGTCGGGTGCGCCGCCTGGTCCGAAGCCTAACGGGATGGCGGCGCCGCCGCTCAGGTAGCGCGCCGCCCCTCTCGCCGCGCTCATCGTCGCCAGAGTCGCGATGAAAGCGGGCAGCCTCCAGCGCGCGATGGCGACGCCGTTGAGCACACCCCAGAGAGCGCCCACCACGAGAACAGTCACCATCGTGCCCGGAAGCCCCACGTGACGCAGCATCAGGAGCCAGGCCGTCAGCGTCGCCGCGAAGGCGAGGAGCGAGCCGACGGAGAGATCGATCCCGCCGGAGATCACCACCGCGGTCATCCCGACCGCGAGAATCCCCTTCTCGGCCACCTGTCGCAGAATGTCGGTGAGGTTGCCGATGTCCAGGAAGACCGGCATCCCGCGCCTGAC